>Ga0207707_10000040_pt1 | contig 135079 bp, 247 predicted proteins | sample KBSC83BmetaG_FD_184336 | JGI IMG/M metagenome (GOLD analysis project Ga0207707, IMG submission 184336) | Corn rhizosphere microbial communities from Kellogg Biological Station, Michigan, USA - KBS C8-3B metaG (SPAdes) (version 2) | ecosystem: Host-associated > Plants > Roots > Rhizosphere ... | reverse complement strand
GTCCTTAGCGAGGCTAACTGTTAACGGCGTTAGCAGTGTCCGTTTTGTCTACGGACATTCCGGATATTTCGGACATGCCCGAATTGCCTGAATTGCCCTAGTTTTCGCCCTGGAATCCGAAATTCCGTTACCATTCCGTTACAATTGACGCCCGATATGTCCGTTTTGTCCAGGTCACCCCCTGTCCGAAATGCCGGGAATGTCCGAATTCAGATGTCCGTTATGTCCCCTGATGTCCGAATTGAGGCATTGACTGAACAGTCAGTCAGACTTTACTCTCCCTTTACCTTGGCTTTACGTTCTTTAACATCTAGCGCTTTGGTAGGAAATAGGGTCTGACCTGCGGAAACACCCTAGAACCAGAATGGTAGGGAAACAGCTGAGAAGCTTCCCTATAGGAAAACTAGGGAATGCATTTATCCGCATATATCCTGAATGTCCTAGTACAGGCAGACTAGTTGCATTGCAACCAATCCTCGCCCTGGTGAGCGATCCTGTGACCTGCGATCCTGGGACGATGCCTCTAGCTGGCTCTCAGAGAGCCACCAGGAGGGTTTTGGTACCTCTCAGGCACAATCCCCAGGGTCATTCGAACAAAGCCGTTTCAGACTCTCTCAGATGCCTCGTTCGAAAGGTACGCATACCCCTACGGGGTATGGTACTAGAACCCTATTTCGAATTTCACCCACAGAATCCCTGGTCACAGACCTGGAATAGGCACATTGCACATGGTAGTAGTTGAAATTCGAAAAAATGTATGCTACCCTGTGATGGTGCCCCGGTGCTAGAGAAAGAGTTCGAATTACCTCGACAACCAGGGTACACGTACAGTGTACAGGTAGCGTTCGAACACAACAGAGTGTGCCATGCTACGCTGTTCGATATTGAGTTCGAATTTCTCGCGCCTCCAGAAACTCGAAATAGTGTTCGAGCGTTCGAACGTTAGTCACGCTAACGATATCGTATATGACCAGCTCAGAGGATCGTTAGCACTGCTAACCAAAGTAGTTTCCCTAGCTAACAGTAGGGATATACGATGTAGTTAGCTAGACTAACGTTACTGTGTTCGAATTACGTAGCCTGAGCTGAATTCGAACACAGGTTAGTTAGCGAGGCTAAAGATTCGCTTAGATAGAGCTGATGTTCGAAAAATGCCGTCAGACCACCAAGCGAATTTCTAGAAGTTTCTCAGCACGTAAGGTTGTTGTCTCAGTTTCTGAGTTCAGATTTTAGTAAAGTAAAATCCCTCGTACGTAAGGAATTCGAATGCAGGAATACAGAAAACCCCCTAAGAGACTCCCAGGGGGTTCTGTGTTACTCTTTGAGACTAGTCTTCTAGCTGCTCATTCATCTCTTTCAGTGCCTCGAAATGCCCTGTGTCCTGGAGTTCGCAGGTAGCGCATTTCCTCCTGGTGCACATGTCCTCGTCATGCCCTGGGTTGGTGAGGATTCGTTTCAGTATCCGGATCATTCCAGGACGCCTCTCCAGTTCTGATCCTTGTGGGTAATCCTCCACCACCAGGGCTGGTGCAGGTAGTAGTGTCTCTGTCTCCCGCATGTATCGCAGAACTTGTATCTTGGTCTCGCCATGCTCCTAGGGGAAGGGGTGAATCTGTGAGGCTTGTCTCTTTTCAATTCCTGTACAGCTCCTTATGGAATATCCTCCACCATAGCGGCTGGTGCATTCTGTAGTGGCTCATCCTGAGACAGGTTTCGCAAAACCTGTATTTAGACTGGGGGTGAGTATGCGGATCGGGGATGAACTTGTGTGCCCGTTTCTTTTTCGGGGTTCTCGTTACCATGGTCCTTCTTCCTGGTATTTATTCTCCCAGTAAGCGCGAGGATCGAATACTTCCTCGGACTGTCCTCTCAGCGGGATAGGCTCTTTCCTCCTTCTCGCGGGAATCTCCGCCCTCGGGGTGAGGATGATCATCCCTGACAGGGTTTCCTCCGCCTCGTAGAAGACATGCTCCTGATGGGCTCTCCAGGTGACATCAATGCTCCCGTTGAGCACGGCTACCTCATGCGTGTTCAGCGGGTCCTCCTCCGGTTGAGCCCGCAGGGGCAGGTGCAGTTTTTCTTTACCCGGAACGGGTGATGCATCAGCAGTACCCTGCACCGGAAGCACGGGCGCAGTCTTCCTCTCATGGTCCCTCCTCTGGGAATAAGATCGCGGACTGTGGTGTTGCACGAGGCATGAACAGAACTAACCTGCCATCCTACCGCAAGATCCAGTCCGGGGAGAGCAGTTATATCCTGCATCTCACTGTCGCGATAGCAGTGTTTGTCACTTGCTGCTGGCCCTACTTTATCTGGCATGGGACAGATCAGTCTGGGGGATGGGTGTGGGATACCTCCTCCTGGACCGCGTGTCTCCTGTGGTGGCTGGGAGTGTCCCTGCTCCTCGGGGTGATCGCGGTGCTGAACAAAGCGAGAGCAGATTCTCGTCACCTCCCGTACGTCCGGAGCAAGAGGGATGCCAGGGAGCTGTCCCGCTTGAAGAACCGCCTGCTCCAGCTGAGACTGGAGGAGATGCGCTATCGCCAGGGTCTGAGGAAAGACGATTTGCGGTCTCAGGAGGACATGATAACCACCCTCCCTCAGGATTTCACTTCCTTTCCCTGACTGCCTCTGTGCTCTCTTACCTCTATCCCTGCTTTCCTTGCGGCTTTCACGGTTATCGCGGTCCCGTGGGAATCATGCGGAGTCTTGCGGATGCAGTCTTCTTTCGCGCATTCATCGATGAACGCGAGCCAGCAGTCCGCGTGCATCCCCACGTACACCATCGCGGTATCCCGCATATACCCAGCGGCTTTCCCGTAGTGTCCCCACAGCGGCATCATCTGCGCGGGATGCCATCCCCTGCGAATAGCCTCTGCCTTGCACATCCCGTCAGCCCCGCCTGCACTCCCGACGATCACCACATTCGGGTACGCGGGGTCCCCGAAATCATGGAAGGCTTTATCGAACGCCTCAGTGATCATCTCCCAGTTGTTCCAGGTGCGGGAGCCAGTCACCCCGATTATCATGATTTCCCGTCATTTCCGGTAATCACCCGATAGCCCCCAGTATGAGCAGAAGGATGTAAGATACGCCAGCAATGGCGACTGCCACGACGAACAGTATCGCGATCCCGCTGACCAGCGCCGCGAGCACGTCCATGATCGTGTTGCTATTCCTTCTCGTCACATCAGCGACAGCTTTCGGGCGCAGGTTGTTTTTCGTCCTGACGACCTTGCTCATAGTGCGTTTCTCGCTCACTACAGGTACCTGTCGATCCCGCGTACTTTCAGGCAGATACCGCATTCGAACCCGTGCAGCACCCCGTCCTCGTGGCACCGGGCGCAGATGAACCCGATGACACGAGAGTTGCAGTGCGGGCACGTGGAGACGATCCGCCAGGAGCTGAGGTTCCGGCAGCGCATTCTTTTCCACAGGCACATGCAGGGAGGGGTCTCCTCGGAGATTCCTTCGATCAGTTTTTCGAGGACAGCAGGCATCACAGTTCCCTTCTGCGGTTGTTCGCTGGCAGCATACCCTAGTATGCCCCCAGGTGAGCGTTAGGTTTGACAAGATCGGCATCGCTGGTAGAGTAGTCGCTGAGCGCAAGCCGAAGCCGAAGTCTAAGACCAGAACCGCCAAGCTCACTATGCAGCTGCGCGGAGAAAGACGAAGACTGCTCGCTTAAAGCCTAAGCTCAGCCTGTGCTGTCATATCTACCGCAGGTGCGCAACTCACTGAGATGGGGGTTCGAATCCCCCGGGGACGGCTCATCGTCCTCTGGTCTAATGGCTAGGACGCTTCGAGACAAGACAGACGCACCTCGACCGCCGATGACAGTGACGGGCTTGTCAGCGAACCGCAATTCGCATCAGCCTGTGAAGCTGTGACAAAACACTTTTCGCCCCCCCGGGGCAAGGCTAGGTCTCGGGGGGGCACCTACATGGGATGAGGAAAGAATGGCACGCGCACGCACGCTTTCCCAGCTGGTTTCCACGATCACGGGTATCCGAGCCCGGGATAACGATTTCGGGAAGGAAATGATCAAGAGGGTTCAGAACGAATCCCTGACCACGGGTCTGGTGAAAATTCACCACCCGCTTGAGGAGCTGACTGAGGAACAGCGCAGGGGCATGCTCCTCGGGACGCAGCCTGACGTTAACAAGCAGGTTGCGCTGACTGTTCCTGACGCGCTCCGCCAGGCAATGGAGTACGCGATCCCGGCGCTGGACGCGGTTGCCACCAACGACCGTACCAACCAGGACGCGAACGCGGATGTCGTCCTCCCGGACGGGACGGTACTGCTTGCGAACGTCCCAGTCAGTCACCTGCTGTGGCTGGGCAAGTACCTGTCCGAGTGGCGCAAGTTCATCGCGGTCCTGCCTGTCCTCGACCCGACGAAGAACTGGACCGCAGGGGACTCTCACGTGTACAAGGCTGACATGGAAACCCGCGTGAGCAGCACCAAGAAGGTCGTTCCCCTTGTCTTGCACCAGGGGAACGACAAGCACGCGCCCCAGGTCCAGGCAATCGAGGACACCATCCCCACGGGACACTACCAGTCGGTTGCCCTGTCTGGCGCGGTCTATCCCTCGCGGAAGCGGGAGCTGATGGACCGGTTTGATATGGTGATCGCGGCGGTGGATGACGCGACTGCCCGCGCTAACCAGACCCCGCTCGTGGACGTGAAAGAAGGGGAAGCCCTGATGAGCTTCCTCCTGGCATAGGAAAGGACAGGAATGGCTGCCCCAGCCACGAAGGAAAACGAGAAAGCAGTAGCGGAGACGGAGCTTCTCCCCGCGATCCTCGGGGATTCCCCGATATTCCGCACAATCAGGGATGAGCAGATGGGCGCAGTAAAGGATCTCGCGGAAGCAGGTCTCACCCGGGTGGCATTTATCTCCATGGACCGCAAGGGGAAGATGCTAGTCGATGTGAGGCTCGTCTCGTTCGAGACGCGGGACGCAGTTCTCGGGCTTCTCAATGACGAGCACATCGGATAACTACTACGACGAAGACCCGTATGAGGACGGCGAGTACGTCCCCATACGGGTTTTCTGGGATTCAGCAAGGGGGAACTGGGGATGCAGGTGCGCCAGTTTCACTCTTCACGGGAAATGTCATCATCTCGTACAGTGGAGGAGAAAAGAGGACGTTTTCCCGCTGGAAGAATACCTGTAGGGAGGAATCATGAAAGCTGACAGCGACAGTATCACCGTTGACGCGGTAGCCAGGATCGTGCATAACGCGCAGCGTGACCTCGGGTACTGGCTGGACGACCCGTATCCGCCAGCCCCGTATGACGCCATCTCCGAGGTGGCACGAGCGCCTGTGCAGTCCCTGGTGCGGCTGATCGCGGCAGGATATCCCACGGAGTACGTGCAGGAAATGTGGGTGGAGAAAATGGCGCAGGATGGCTGGTGCTGGGGTCCGAGTAAAGACCCGGTAAGAAAAACCCACCCGTGCATGGTGGAGTGGAGATTCCTTCCGGAGTGGGAGAAGAGGAAAGTCCAGCTCGCGTACAACATAGTCCAGGGGGCTTTCACGGGCTCTATTGACCTCTCGTAATTGCGGATCATCCCTGGGTAATTTATCCTAGGGGATATGCCCCCGATTATTCCCGCGCATGTCGCGATCCGCATGAGACTTAAAGACTCCGCGCAGCACGCATGGAAGCTGAATGAACGACTGGAATGCGTGATCGCGGTGAAATCCCAGACAGGACAGGGAGGGTTTCACGGGAAGATTGACCATTCCCAGCCCCCGTGGTGCGCAGCGGTCGCGCACGCGATCATGGACCTGCATGCTCGCAGCAGGGACGCGGAAGCCTGTCTGCGCATCTCCCTGAGGCTCCCCAGGAGGGAACGGGGCGGGAGTAACGGGAATACTCTCAGGGCGCTGGAGAATATCGTGCGGCTGTCCCAGGGAGCGCAGGATAGCTATGTGATCTCGAATACGAAATGGCTGGACGGATGGTCACGGAAAGCCTCGATCGCGCTGAACGAGACAGAACTGCCCCGGAGGCTCCCCCGGATAGAAGGTTCCCCCGAGCCCCCGTGCCCCTGGTGTCAGGGACGCACGTTGCGGATGTTCCCGCTGCACGGGACAGTGAAATGCCTCAACCCGGAGTGCAAGGACGAGGAGGGACGACGCCCGGTGGCAAGACTGGAGTTCTTTGAGCAGGAGATGGTCCTGCGCTGGCAGGATAGCATCATCGGGGTTCCTGCGTGAGCGATGACGAGCTGCCCCGGGGGAAGGGCTGGACCGGGGTCCCTCTCGTGGAGCTGGACGGGACGAACTGGACTCTCGCGTTCGCGGCTAAACACCTGGAAATCCCCGAGGGACTGCTCCGCGAGGTCGTGAAGTATACCGGACTCTCCCCGAGCGGGACCATGAACCTCCGCGAGTACCGCTCCCAGGGGCGGGCAGCACGGGCGTATCCTGCGAAAACGCTGATCGACATCGCGGAGGCACTCATGTCCCTGAAAGAGTCACAACTGACCTGAAACTTTTTTCATCATCTTGCTGACAGTCCTGGTAGCGCATGTCATCCTGAGTCTACCCCAGTGGGGAGGGAGTCACCTTTCCCATGGGACGACAGGCTCACGTCCTTCGATTCCTGAGGACCCGTGTGAGCGAACTGCAAACTCAGGAGTCATATGTCATGCCGAGGGAAGCATCGTAAAGCCAAGCGTCCCGTAAGACTGATCGCTCCGGGAGTGACAGCCGCGACAGCGGCACTGGGAATGATCCTCCCCGCGACAGCAGCAAACGCGGTAGTAATCCCCGATCCTCCGCAAGCTCCCGACCCGGGACTTGCGTCTATCACGGCGGTTATCCAGCGCTACGTCCCGAAACACCAAGCAGAAACCCTGGTTGTTCATAGCGGCGATACCCTGGGGAGTATCGCAGCGAAATCCTGCGGAGACCCGAAATACTGGACGGGGCTCTACGAGGAAAACCAGAAAGTCATCGGGGGGAATCCTGATGTTATCCTCCCCGGGCAGAAGTTGGCGAAAACCTGCCACGAGGCAGTCGTTCACCGCCCCAGGATCACGGTGGCTGCGGATATCCAGCCCCAGGGCAAGCATCATCGCCTTCACGGGAGCGTCAGCGGAGGGAACTTGTCCTTCGCGGGACTGGAGCGCCTGTGGATCGCGGCTGGAGGTGACGCATGGGCGGCGTCTGCCGCTGCCACGGTCGCGGAATGCGAATCCGGGGGGAGGCAGTACGCGAAAAACCCCACCTCGGACGCTAGCGGGTACTGGCAGATCCTCGGGGAAGTAGTCCCCGGGAATGTCTTTGACCCGATGGTGAACGCGCTCAACGCGGTATCCAAGTGGAGAGCGTCCGGGAAGACGTTCGCGCAGTGGGTGTGCAAGCCGTGAGGGGGCGGCATCGTAAGCCACGGAAGATAGCTCCCCGTGCCTCCGTGTTCGCTGTCGCGGTAACTGCGATGCTGGGGGTGGGTACTGCCCTGGCTGCCCCCGCTGACGCATCCCAAACCCGTGCGGTGCACATCTCCAACGCAGCCCTCAACTGGGCTGAGTCTCACGCGATAGGGCACTGGTACTCCTGGGGAGGGGCGGGTCCGTACGGGTATGACTGCTCAGGGCTGGTTATGTCCTCGTTCGCGCACGTGGGAGTGAACCTCCCGCACAACACCGTCGCGATGGTGCATTCAGGGAAGATGGTGCAGGTGACCAACCCCCAGCGGGGTGACCTCGCATTCTGGGGTCCCGTGTCAGCCCCGTATCACGTCGAGTTCGTCACCAGGTGGCATCATATGACGTTCGGGGCTCAGCAGTCAGGGACGCGGGTGTGGTGGCATCCTTATGGCGGGGGATACGCCCCATCCTCCTTCTGGCGTGTGGTAGGGTAATAGTCTCGCCTCGCGATCCCCCGCGAAGGCAAAGGAACGGGATGACTGCCCCGCTCCTGGCAAAAACCCCTGGACCATGGGCGTCCAGGGGTTTTTGTTATGCTAGAATCTAAGATTCGAACTAGCATTCCCCAGGGAGCGTGTGGGCAAAGATTTCTCGAAACTATCCCCGGAAACGCGGGCACGTATCCGGGAGGCGATCCTCGCGAAGAAAGCCGAGGTCGAGCCCCGCCCGTGGGAAGTCCAGGCGTACAACAAGCAGCTCCCCCCGGACCATCCGAGGCATCACCTCCCCGACCCAAGGACAGGCAAGTCGTGCGGCTGTGAGCGTCCCTATCCCGACTGGGAGACCTGGCTGCTCATGACGGGGCGGGGGTTCGGGAAAACCCTCACAGGAGCCAACTGGGCGCTCTCCAGGGGGCTCTCCGAGCCGGGCATCTGGGTCGCGGTCTGCGCTCCAACGTTCGCGGACGTGAAAAACACCTGTTTCGAAGGTCCCTCCGGGATCAAGAACGCGGCGCAGCCAGGCGAGATCATCGACCACAACAAAAACGATCTCCGTATCACCTTGCGCAACGGGAGCATAATCCAGGGGTATTCCGCTGAGAAAGCTGAATCTATCCGAGGCGCTAACCTGGGTTACTGCTGGTTTGACGAGCTGGGGATTATCCGCTACCCCGAGTTCTACGAGGCAGGTCTCCTTCCTGCGCTGCGAACCTCTAAAGGTCAGCTGATGATCACCACCACCCCGAGAAACACGAAACTCCTCCGGGAAATCATCAAGGAAGCGGAAAGAGACCCGAGCAGGTTCCATTTCACCCGCGCCACCAGCTCCGAGAACTGGAAAGCCGAAGGCGTCGGGAAGATGATCGCGAAAGTCACCTCCAAATTCGGGGAGGGGACGTTCCTGGAACGGCAGGAGCTGCAGGGTGAGTTTATCGCGGAAATCCCCGGGGCGCTATTCCAGATGGAATGGTTTGACGAGTACCGGGTGGAAGAACACGAGGTCCCTGATTTCAGGAGAGTCGTAGTAGCGGTAGACCCGGCAAGCTCCTCCAATATCAAAAGCGACGAAACCGGGATCGCGGTCTGCGCGGAAGGGGAAGATCATCACCTGTACACCCTCCAGGATTGCTCTATGCAGGGAACCCCGGATAAGGTCATGGACGCGCTGGTAGATGCTTATTACCGGTGGGATGCCTCCCTCGTGGTTGGGGAGAAAAACGGGGTCGGGGACTATTTCAAGGGAATGCTGTACCAGAAAGACCCTTATATCCCCCTGAAACTGATCCAGGCGATGAACTCAAAGAAGATCAGGGCGCAGCCAGTGTCTCCTCTTGCAGAACAGGGGAGGATTCACATGGTGGGGGATCGTGGTCAGTTCGAGGAACTGGAGCGGCAGCTGTGCGCCCTCACCTCCTATGACGACCGGGTGAAAGCCCATGATGACAGGGCAGACGCATGGGTGTACGCGATGCGGGAACTCTGCGGATTCGGGGCAGTCAACTACAAGGAAATCTACGGGTTTTCCGCGTGTAAAGGCTGCGGGGAAGACGTTCACGTCTATATCGACAAAAGATGCAAGCATTGCGGGACCCCTGTGGTTGCGGAGGCGAAAGAGCCAGATAATACGAGGAGAAAGTCCGCGATCCGCTGGTCAGCTGCTTATTATCGGAACTGCCCGCAGGGACACGAGTACCCGATGAAACTGAAAACCTGCCCCGAGTGCGCCCCTGACCCGAATGTGTATATGGCACAGGTGATGAAAGTCTCAGGAAATGCTACAGGTCCAGGGTATACTCCGAGGAACTGGCTCGCGGGCAGGAAGCTGTAAGATGCTGTGCGGCAAGACGATCCGGGCGGCACTCGAACCGGGGATCACGGACATTTCCTGTACATTGGAAGAACATGAGGGAAACAAGCACTACGATGAGGTGTTTTCAGTAAGCTGGACGGAATATGACCAAGCTGACTCCTGAGGAACGGACAGCGTTCCGTTCTTCCGGGATTTTCGACACCCGCCCTGAATCCCTATGCGAGGATTGCGGAGGGTATCACCTGAGAGCATGTCCTCGCATTAAGCGCGAGGTGAAACTCGGGAACGGTAACCGCACCGAGGTGGAATACTGGGCGCAATGGGACGAAAGTAACACCATCTATCCAGAGGATGTGTACGATGACTCTCCCGAGGACTGAATGAGCAATCACTGTCGCGACCTCGCTGGGCAGCGGTTCGCGAAACTTATCGCCATTGAGCGTTCTGGTACACGCTCCAATATGGCTCTATGGCGTTGCATGTGTGATTGCGGCAATGAAACTTTTGTCACTAGCGGAAACTGGGGAAGAATAAAAAGCTGTGGTTGTCAGCGAGACTTGGGTCGCGCACTGGGAGAGGCTGCGCGGTGTGCGATTCTTCGAAGCTACATCTCTGGCGCAAAGCGAAGAGGACACGCCTGGGAGCTTTCCGAGGGTGATTTTGACAAGCTGACTTCCGCTGACTGCTTCTACTGCGGAGAACCACCAGGTAGAACTATCCGGGTAGGAAAAAACAACGGAGATTTTACTTACAACGGGATAGATCGAGTTGACAACCTTGAAGGTTACACCTCTGGTAACGTAGTTACCTGCTGCTGGAAGTGCAATAATGCCAAGAAGGACATGACTTACCCGGAGTTTGCAGACTGGATCACCAGACTGGCTGAACGTCAGTTTACGATCTGGGAGCGATATGAGGAGCAGGATTGATGATTGACAATATCCCGGACCCGTTCGGACCCCCCGAAGACATGATCGAGATAATGAAATCCCTGGCTCAGCTGCATACTGCCGCGATCATGTCAGGGCTTTCCGAGTCCACTGCAACCAAGTTTATCGCGGACGTTTTCATCGGGTTTTCCACGATGAATATGCAGAACACTCCCGGAGACAGCGGGAATGCGGTAGAATAAAACTGCCATCGTCAGCACGACCTGGGGTAATTTTTTATCAGCCAGGCACACGTCGCGGGCATGGTGCTTGATTAAAGTTTTAAGCTGTGCTATATATAAGACGATGGGTCTTTTGTGCCCACCTGGAGATGATCGTGTCGCTAAGGATTCTCTGGCACTCGAATAGCCCTTTCCTGACCTCTGCGTACGCACATCAGACGGCACTATTCACCAGGCGCATCAACGAGCAGACCGATCACGAGATCGTCGCGATATCCGCACCCTATTCCGGGGCTGGCACCTGGCTGGAATGGGAAGGGATTCCCATCCTCCCGGCAGTCAGGGATGCAGCAGGCTGCGACATCCTCCCGCAGCATTATGAGTATTTCAAGGCTGACATCCTCATCTCCCTGTGCGACCCTTTCGGATTGCTGAAGTGCGCAAGCGCACTGTCAGCAATAAACTGGTTTCCCTGGTTCCCCGTGGACTGCAACCCCCTGGGCGAGGGAGACGTGACAGTCCTCCGGGAAGCGAGATGCACCACCCCGATAGCGATGTCCCGCTTCGGGGAGATGGTCCTCCAGAATGAGGGTGCGGAACCCCTGTATATCCCGCATGGCGTGGACACCGCCGTTTATCGCCCGGGGGATCCCACAGAATATCGCAAGACGGTCCCTTCAATTGATCAGGACACGTTTGTCATCGGGATCGTCGCGATGAACCGGGGAAGACGGAAGGCTTTCGATCAGCAGCTCCTCGCGTTCTCCAGGTTTCACGCACGACACCCTGACACGCACCTGACCATCCACAGTGCCCAGGTATCCCCGGGAGGAACGAATCTCCCGGGACTCGCGGCACGACTGGGTATCAGCGGTGCCGTAAGTTTCCCCGATGCGTACATGTACGATACGGGGCAGGTCACGAATGAGCAGATGGCGATCTGGTACAACGGGCTGAACATTCTTTCCCTGTGTTCCTACGGGGAAGGCTTCGGAGTTCCCCTGATCGAGGCTCAGGCTTGCGGAATCCCCGTGGTCACCACTGATGGCTCAGCAACATCAGAACTGTGCGGTGCAGGCTGGCTTGTCTCCGGGACTCCTGACTGGGAGGACGGACACGGGGCATGGTGGACTCGTCCTGACGCTCCTGATATCGAGAATGCTTTCGAGGCTGCATATCAGGCATGGGAGCAGGACAGGATGCCACGGAAACCCGCGTACGATTTCGCGCAGAAGTTCGACGTGGAGAAAGTGTTCACCGATTACTGGGTTCCCGCGCTTGACCGTATTGAGGAGTCCCTGACGTGACCTCGTGGACGCCCCTCCCTGACGATGATCGCATTCCCTGCGTCTGGAGATGGATAGGAACAACCTGCCCAGGGGAGCACCGGGAGAACTGCGGATGCCCCGGGACTGATTCTTTCCGTCATTACGCAGGGTGTAACTGCTACACTGCCAATGAGGAGGATTCAAAGTGAGCAACATCGCTTATGTTACTTACGAAGTAGATCACGATGTGCAGGATCTCAACTCTTACTGGCAGCAGCTACCGCCGACCGTGGGAACAGCTGTAAACACTGCTGAGAATACGCTTCAGATTTCCGTTCCCGGAAGTGGCGGCGGGAACGAATGGGCAGGGCTTTGTACTCAGGGTTCTATACCCGCGATGATGACCATAGGTTTTGCGGCAACTCAGCTAGACCCCGGTGGTGCATCTAGTGGCTCCAATAACATGTGGGCTGGTATTCAGCTAAGCTCTGTCGTTCCTAACCCGTCGTTCACTAACGGTGACCCCACGCATAACTTCTACATAACTTTGAGGCTCGCGGTTGAACAAGGTTCGCTGTTGTTTGGTTACAACGTAGGATCAGGGTTCGTTACGGTTGGCAGTGGAACTTACGATCCCATAAACCACAAGTTTATTCGTATCTTCGCGAACTTTAACAACAGTAACTTCCAGGCGCAGACATCAGCTGACGGGATTACGTGGGCAAACCAGTGGACCGGGGCGGGGGCTGCATTCACCGCCTTTGGTTCGTCAGCACCTTATGTCGAGCTAGTGAATTACTCAGCTGGCAGTGTTGCTTCGACGGCAGTCTTTAGTAATTATACCATCGGTTTCCAGTACCCGGGTGGTGCTGGAGCTGCGGCAGCAGGGATAGAAGTTCCATTTACTTACGACTCTTCGGTTCCTGCCACATCGCTTGTGTCGGCATCGGTCGTAGTTCTGTCTAGCACGAACAGTGTTGTGGCTGCTACAGGCGATGGACTGCCGGTTCGTATCACATCTCCTATCAACTACGGAGATTCGCCTGAGCTTATCCGCGAAAACCTCGCTAACGCGGTTCGTGCAGCACTAGGTGACTACTCGACGGAGATAATCTTTGTCTGAGTCAGCGATGACAGATAATGAACTCCGTGAAACTATCAAGAAGCATTTCTGGTTTCACTCCATCGAACTGCGCCCGGGAATTATCACTCCAGGGCGATCCGGAGAGCAAAATACGCTCCCGCATCTCTTGCTCCCGGAGAAAATGACAGGACTGTCCGTACTGGACGTGGGATGCTGGGACGGGTTCTTCTCTTTTGAATGCGAACGTCGCGGCGCAAAGCGAGTTGTAGCGGCAGATATCTGGGAGTCTGCCGGTAGGGATGCATTCGACCTGGCTCACGAGACACTCGGGTCTAATGTTGTTCCTGTTGAGGCAAGCATTTACGATCTCCCGGAGAAGCTTCAGGGTGAGCGTTTCGACCTGGTGCTTTTCCTTGGGGTGCTATATCACCTGCGCCATCCGCTCCTCGGATTGGAAAAGCTTGCGGAATGCACCCGTCCCGGGGGTGTCGCCGTCGTGGAAACTGTTGTGGACACGGAAAAGCTCTTGGACGCCCCGAGGATGGCATTCCATCCCGGGGGAGAGCTGAATAACGATCCCACCTCATGGTGGACCCCGAATATTCCCTGCCTGTCTGCGATGCTGAACGTTGCGGGCTTTAATCCCGCGCTGAGCGTCGTGCAGTTGCATGCAGGGAATAGGACGATCTTTCACGCGAAGAAGATTTCCGACGAGGAATATCAGCGTCAGGCTGACGAGGATTTCCGGTATCGTCACGGTGCTCAGTTGAAAGGGCTGTGATGGCGCTCCGCAGGGTGTATGACATCGCGCTGGACGCGATCACGAGCACTCTCCACGACGGGTACATGGACCGCCTGGGAAGATGGAGCGATATCCAGGAATATCTCCCGTACCTGTATGAGACCGCGAAATCTTACGAGCACGTGCGAGTGCTGGAACTCGGGTCACGGAAAGGGAATTCTACTCTCGCTTTCCTTGCGGCAGCTGTCTATTCTGACGGGCATGTCGTATCCGTGGATATCGATCCTGTCGCGGATGACCCTGCGGGAATGCGTCCCTGGCGGAAAACCCCGAGATGGACATTCATCCAGGGTGACGACATGGATGAATTCGTTCAGGCGCAGCTTCCCCCCCAGGTGGATGTCCTGTTCATAGACACCTCCCACGAGTATGAGCATACTCTCGCTGAGCTATACGCGTACATGCCTAGGCTCTCGAACAAAGGTGTCGCGTTGTTCCACGACACGAACCTTATCGGGTGGCCTGGGTACGACTGGAAGGGTACCGTCCCCCCGGTTCAGGAGGCTCTCGACGTGTACTGCGCCGCTACGGGGAAGACCTGGGAGAACCTCCCCGGGAGGTACGGGCTTGGTATAATCCGGGCATGATCAACACGAGATGCCGTAAGACCCGTGGATGCCGCGCCCTGAACGGGCACACGGGTGCCTGCTATGACAGAAAAGGGAATCTTATCCCGAAGAACCGACCGGTGACAGTGCTAAAGGTTGTCAAACGTGACAAAAAAGGGAACCCGCAATTTGGGAGATATCACGTCTAACCCGAGGTTGAGGCAGCTCCTGGAAGACGACGATCTCGACTGGGATAACCCGCATCATCGGGAGATGTACCTGAAAGAATGGGTTAAAGCCCCGAGAGAAGCAGAGGAAGACCCCGCAGATGAGTGACCCTATGGGTGACCTGCTCGTAATCGTCCCTTCCCGTAATCGTCCGCAGAACATCGCGAGGCTGCTTGATGCGGTGCATGATACCGCGAAAATGAAAACTCATCTCCATGTATGCGTGGACGATGACGATCCTGAGCTTGAGCGCTACAAGTTCATCATGAGCAAAGCGGGACGCGACGGGGATTTCCTCGATGTGGGTCAGAGAATGGGACTGACCGCGTGGACAAATGAGATCGCGAGATTGCGGTACAAGGATTACCCGTATCTCGCGTCCCTCGGGGATGACATGGTTCCGGAAACCCCGGGATGGGATCGTGCCCTCATCCGGGGAATTATCCGCATGGGGGGGGTCGGGTTCACTTACCCCTGGGACGGAGTGCGGGAAGACATCCCTGAGGCTGTCTGCGTGTCCAGCAATATCGTAGAAGCCCTCGGGTGGATGGCACTCCCTGACCTGGATCACTGGTACATCGATAACGTATGGGCTGACCTGGGAATGGGTGCCGGGTGCATCCGGCATCTACGCGCCATTTCCGTGAAACATGTATGGAAAGCAGATAAGACATCAAAAGATTCCGGGGAGAAACTGATCGCTGATCGCGACAAGTATTATTCCTGGCGCAAGACCTGCATGGCTGACGATATCAAAACAGTCCTTGCGGTGCGGGGTACTGTCTCCGTATAATTGTTTAACCACCAATCCCGGCTGTGCCGGGGAACTTATCTCGGCATAAGAAAGAGGCTGTGTGGCTGTTGCCAGAACCTACAACGTAGATGCGGAGCAGACCACGGGAATCTCCATCGGAACTGGTGGCGTCCCGGGTACTGAGTACGTCCTGATGTACGGGGGGAGTGCTGGGGAGTTCAATGTCTCCGCAGTGCGTGTCTCCACCTACTCCGGGTCGAGCGCGTCTTACCCTTCTAACGGTACGATCACCTGGCGTCTGCGCAGGGTGTCGTCCACGAACACCGCGATTCTCGCAGGAACCGCGACTGCACGTCCCATTTCGCAGTCTACCACTGCGGCATCCTCCGTGTGGATTTACTCCACGGCTAACGGATCCGGGACCGCGACATTCGCAACCCCGGGTGCGGTTGTCTGGAGCCAGACAATTCCCTGCACCGCTGGTGCTAACTGGGGCGAGTGGTTCACTCCTGGTTTCGAGCTTAACCAGACGAACGGGACCCTGGCGCTCACCTACGAGCTGGGTGCTGCGGGTACCACATCTGCCGTTAACCTGATGGCGGAACTGGTTATCTCCGAGTAAACAGTGGAACCGGTGCTGTCATAGTTAAGGAGATTATCTTATGGCAGCACCGGTTTTGCAAACCAGCACGACCTCGGCTGGTGCCACCTCGGCTAGCGTGGCGGTCACTTATCCTGCCAGCATTGCCGCGAATGACATCGTTATTGTCTCCATTTACAAGGAGAACGCGAACGCGGTCACTCCCCCTGCCGGGTTCGCGGAAATCCCGACTGCACCGCAGACGACAGCGGTCCAGGAGCAGCATACTTTCTGGTACCGCGCAGTCGGAGGGGAAACCGGGACGGTCACGTTTTCCTGGACGGGGAGCGTGTTCCATGCTGCCGCCGCTCACCGGATTTCCGGGTGCACCACCTCGGGTAACCCGTACGAGAATACTCTCTCTGCACCTTCCACCAACAGCAGCAACACCAGCGTGGCAACGCTGAACGTCTCGATTGCTTCAACGAGCGCGAACACGCTGCTGTACTGGGCGGGTACCGACTTTACCGGTGGTAACGTGTGGACTGTTCCCGGTGGGTTCGGCAACCTGACTGATCTTGACGTTCTCGGGGATGCGTTCAAGACGAATGCTGCGGGCGGGGCAACAGGAAACGTCACCGGGACAGCGAATATTTCCGGTCCGATGACAGCGATACTGCTGTCCCTGATATCCACCCCTCCGGTGGCTGCCGGTCCTCCGCTAGGTCAGCTGGACATGCCGCAGCGAGTGGTAACCCTGGTCAGTAATGCAGGCTGGAGGAACGCAGGACACTCCCGGTAAAAGGTTAGCGGTCCACTGAAAGGAGCGCATGGTGGCTATTGCGCTCGTCGGGGCCGTAGGAAACGCTACCCGGGTTACTGCTGGCACTACCATTACCAGCACGTACGGTCAGACTCCGACTGCCAGAAACCTGCTGGTCGCGGTTGTCTCCCGAGTCGGAAGTACGGCTACTGCAAGCCCGACAAGCACTGTTTCGGCTGGGTGGACGCGACTGCTCCCAACCAACTTCGTTACCAATATCGGAGTCGGCAGCGCTACGGCTTGCACCAACCTTGTTGACATCTGGTACAAGGTAGCCACCGGTACTGAGTCTAACGGCGACACGACGTTCACGATGACGAACGCGGGCGGTACTACGACGTTCGCGATGACTTGCACTATTTACGAGCTGTCCGGTGCAAGAGGACTGAATCCGCTTGATGTTTCAGGTACTCAATCTAGCGGTGCCAGCACTGCCACAATCACGACCACTACGACCACCACGAGTGCTAATGTCAGCAGTGCTGGTCATTTTGCCATATCAGTTGCCTGCCGCGAACGTACTGCTGGTACCACGACAGTAACTTACAGTGCTTCGTGGACGAATGGCGCAAATGATGGGGCGACTAGCAGCGTCGCTCACACTGGAACCGCTTACCTTGCAAACGTTACCAGTGGTGCGACTGCAAGTGACGTAACAACCTGGAGCGGTACTGGCACGCTTGCCTTCGGGGCGGGTGCAATCGTCGTCGTTGCCGCTGCCCAGTCCGGACCGACGCTGAACTCCGCATGGTCCCATCCGGTCGGAAACATCTCCGTCCCGGTCCGTGTCGGGCTGGGAATGGCGACATTCATTCCCAGCGCCACTGTCGCCCCTCCTCCGACCCCCACAGTCGGACCCCCGTTCTACCCGTTCCGCTGGGCTGTCCGGGCAAAAATCACCCTGTTCCAGTCACAGTCCGGGGGGGTTTTCGCTGAGCTGCCGGTAGGGACAGGGAACATTTCCGGTCCCGTATCAGGGGGTCGCCCTGGTGGGGGAATGGGATGCGGCGGTGCTCCCGTACGCAATCCCACTCCGGGTCCTGTCTTTATCCAGCGGAAAACCCCGGTACGGTTCATCATCCCGAACTGGCAGCCTAGAGCTGGTCGTATCGGGAGCAGCTTCGGTGCCCCGGTAATCAACCCGCATCGCGGACCTCCTGTATACCCACTAGAAGGTCCCGTACGCGGGAGGCTGCCCCAGCTGGCACCCCGCGCTGGTCGCATAGGGTCGAACCCTGGCGCTCCAGTCAGGAACCCTTCACGCGGTCCTGTATTTTATCCGCAGAAATACCCGATTGCGGCTGCTGATCCTCTCCCTCGCAAGGGACGAGTCGCGTCCAATCCGGGTACTTCCGTAACCGTCACTCCTCCTGCGGTTGGTCCTCGGATTTACCCCCTTGAAGGACCAGTTCGTAGCAGAATCCCGCAGACTTTCTCCAAAGGACGCATAGGGTCTAATTCTGGCGCTCCCGTACAGAATCCCTCGACTGGTCCCCAGTTCCGTCAGGTAACTGACCCGGTTCGCAGTGAGATTCCCCAGACGTTCTCAAAGGGGAGAATCAGCTCCAACCCCGGAGCGCCGGTACGCAATCCATCTACAGGTCCGCAGTTCCGGCAGCTTCCCCGTCCTGTCCGTGCCCCGATTCCGCAGACATTCTCCAAAGGCAGGGTAAACTCCAGCCAGGGGACTATCAAGACTACCGGTCCGGTATTCTATCCCGCAGTCCAGGCGCTGCACGCTAAGCTGCCATTGCAGCCTTTGCTTCGCGGCAGGACATATTCTAACGACGGGGCTCCCGTACAGAACCCGAGCACGGGTCCTGTATTCCGCCAGAAGACTTTCCCTGTCCAGGCGACTGATTCGCTGCCACGCAGGGGACGCACTTACAGCAACCCCGGTGGTCCAGTTCAGAACCCGCCTCCGGTTGTCGTAGGACCAGTTTTCTACCCGAAGAATTACCCTGCGAGAATCCGCCCGAGTCTTCCCATTCGAGGCAGAACATACGGGAACGCGGGCGCTCCGGTACGCAACCCGAGTGCTGGTCCGGTATTCCGGCAGAAGACATTCCCGGTACAGTCTGCTGATCCGCTCCCGCGTAAAGGTCGGGTTTACTCCAACCCGGGCGGTCCCGTCCAGAATCCGCCCCCGGTTGTCATCGGTCCGGTATTCTATCCGAGACACGACCCTGCGCGTATCCGTATCACGCAGCCTCCACGCGGACGTGTCGCAGGTAACAGCGGAGCCCCGGTCAGGAACCCTTCCACGGGTCCGCAGTTCCGCCAGGCAACGGATCCGATCCGGTCGCAGATACTGCAAACCTGGAGCAAGGGTCGTACCTACGGTAATCCTGGTGCCCCGGTAAACAACCCGCCAAGCCAGGGTCCCCGTTTCGTCCCGCTGAACCACCCGGTACAGGCAAGAATCCCGCTGCCCATGCGGGGTCGGGTCTACTCCGATAACGGGGCACCTCTGGTCACCTCCGGACCAGTGTTCCGCCAGGTAAATGAGCCAATCCGGGCTCGCCAGCCGCTCCCCGTACGAGGAAGGGTTTACCGTAACCCGGGAACCCCGGTTGCCGTCACCCCGACGCCTGTAAGGTTTATTCCCAGGAATGCGCCTGCGAGAATACGCCCCTCCCTTCCGGTCAGGGGACGGACGTACTTCAATAAGGGTGCCCCGGTTCACAACCCCACCAGGGGTCCGAGGTTCGTCCAGGCGGTTCATCCCATCCGGGGGATCATCCCGAAGAATGCGCCACGCGGGCGTACCTACGGGAATCCTGGCGGTCCCGTCGAGAATATCCCGGTACGGCAGGGAACGTTCACCACGGGGGACGTATTCACTAACTGGCTGGCGGGGAATCCGTTCGTCAACTGGTCAACCGGGGATGTTTTTGTTCTCTGGGAGACTGGCGCTCCGTTTACCGACTGGTCAACAGGAGACGTGTTTATCACAGAAGGATAACGCGGGCATCCAAATCAATATAAAGGCGGAATGTGGCTAACAATAGCGTGATTTCCATATCCCACCTGTCGTTGCAGTATGTTGGCGTGCCGGTGAAACCCCTGCTGCTGAACGGGGAACCTTTCAATCCGACTTCCGATCCGGTGGCGATGGCATTCATGCCGACCGCTTACCAAGTTCCGGGACCTTCCGACTGGAATACCGCAATCTGGGCGGTCAGGAGCAGTAATGTCATCGAGCCGTATGCCGCTGCCTGCCTGGTCGGTCCTGGCGGAACCATTCAGCTGGGAATCGGAACGTATATCATTTACCTTAAGATCACGGACAATCCAGAGATCCCCGTGCAGACAGCAGGACAGCTCCAGATTTCGTAAGCGAGGCTACCATCGCAAGAACCGGCGCTATCGTTAATGCGCTCAAGTCAATCCCCGGGGGTGCGCGCCCCACGTATGCTCCTCAGTCGAGCGGCATGGGTCGCATTTCCCCTGTCCAGGCGAACGCCATGTACGCGAATCCGTACCAGGATTCCTATGGTCCGTTCCTGCCTCGCCCGAGCAGCGTGTTCACCGATGGCGCTTTCGCCCCGATGTCCCCGATCCAGCCTGTTCCGCTGGACACTCCTCCCCCTGGCGGGCTTTTCGCGGACCCCAGATGGTGGCAGTACCCCGTTGGGTGGAACCTTCCCACCCAGCCGGGATCTGAAGGGCTGAAACTATGCTCATTTGAGCAGCTGAAAACCCTTTCTGAGCGTTATTCTGTCGCACGGCAGTGCATTGAGCTGCGGAAAGACGAAATCCTGGGGCTGAACTGGGAAATCACGATGACCACGGACGCCGCGAAGGCTTACCAGGGTGATCGTAAGGCTATGCGGGACTTCGGGGAGCGGAAAGCAGAGGTTACCAGGTTTTTCAAGCGCCCGGACCCTGATTACTGGTCATTTTCCTCGTTCCTGGACGCGCTGCTTGAGGAAATCTTCGTTTATGACGCGCTCGCGGTCATTTACCGCCCGAAATACGGAGCTTCCATCGGAATGGGAGGGAGAGGGCTCCTCGGGAGTGACCTGGACTCCCTGAATCTCGTCTCCGGACCGACAATCCGACCCCTTCTCGACCTGCATGGCGGGAGACCCCGCCCTCCAGCCCCCGCGTACCAGCAATATCTCTACGGGGTTCCCCGTAGTGACTATATGACGATGGCTACTGGCAGGGATATCGATGACGCGGGGCTTGCCGGGGCTGAAGTCAACGAATTCTCCTCCGATATCATGCTGTACGCGCCCCTGGTGAGCAGAAGGGAGACTCCGTACGGATTCCCGTTCATCGAGAGGGCGCTCCTCCCGATTATCTCCGGGTTGCAGAAGCAGGAATTCCAGCTTAACTACTTCACTGAAGGCACAGTTCCAGCGGTTTACATTTCGCCTGGCGATACGAACATCACTCCCACGCAGATCGGGGAGCTTCAGAACGCGCTGAACGCTATCGCAGGAGACCCCGCGTATCACCTGAAAGTAGTCGTTCTCCCTCCAGGGAGCAAGGTTGAGCCGCAGCGCCCCGTTGACCTTTCTGACAGCTTTGACTTCCTGGTCATGAACCAGGTATGCATGGCAGCGGATGTGCAGCCTGAGGAGCTGGGGATCATCCCGAACGTCGGGGCAACCCCAACGGGACCTTCTGCTTCCGGTATCAGGATGGCAGGACAGGAATCACGGAGTATCCAGTCCCGGAAATCCGCGAAGCCTCTCCTCAAGTTCATCTGCAATATTTTCAATTACGCTATTCAGGACATCTGCCAGCAGCATGACATGCAGTTCCAGTTCGAGGGGCTTGTCAACGACGAAGACAAGCAGGCTATCACTGAACTAGGCGTACAGCAGGTCCAGAATGGCATCGCGAGCATTGATGAGGTCCGCGAGCGTCTCGATCTTCCCCCGTGGGGACTTGACGAAACCGGGGAGCCTGTTGTCTTTACCGCGCAGGGTCCCGTGCCTTTCAAGATGGCAGCCGAACTGATCATGATGGCAGCACAGGGCGGTGCTGCTGGCGGTCAGGGTACTAACGGCGGTCAGAAAGCAGTCAAGAAGAAGCCAAAGCCGCGTAAAGGCGGGGGAACCAAGCCGAATGGCAGCCACCCAGCCCCGTTGTCTCCTCATCGCGAAGGCGTCGGCACTCCGCAGCACCAGGCTGCCCAGGGTGCCGTCCAGTCTCCCACTCCAAGGACAGGCGGGACCACTAACAGGACAAGCACGGCAGGGAGCCGCAAGAAAGCTGCTGCCAGCGAGCTGGAATCCCTGAAACGACACCTCCGCAAGGGCAGGGAGATTACTTCCTGGGAGCCAGTGCATATCACGAACCGCATTCTCGGGATGATCGCGGAGGATATCGCGAAAGGCGTCATGCTGGACACCGCGATAGACCGCGCTCTCGACATGACCGAGAAGTTTGCTCCCGAAATCCCTATCGCTCCTGTTCCTGTTGACGAGAACACGGTAAATGCTCTCGACCCTACCTGGTGGAAGTACCCGGTGGGATGGAACCTGGAGAAGTCTGATGCCCCCTTTCCAGGATGGGAGCATGACCTAGGTCTCATCGGGAGATACAAGCAGGAGATCGCCCAGGGTTTCGCGAAAGCAGAAGAGGCGGGTTCAGAAATCCGCCAGCAGGTCGCGGTGGGGAAGCTAATGATCCCCAACCGGGTGATGTACGACCTGATCTCGGAGAAAGTCCGGGAGGTTCTCACTGAGGTGATGACCCCGCTCTGGGAGAAAGCATGGAATCTCGGATACAGCTCCGCGAATCAGCTTCTAGGGAAAGACGCGGGAATCCTGGGGACTACTGATAATCTCCAGGCGTTCCTCGACACCGAGGGTGCTCACTGGCTGGACCAGGTTGCCCGCACAGGACTGAAAAACGCGAACTCCCGCAGTGAGGTCATCGCGAGGACCGAGATTGCCCGCGCCCTGAACGCAGGGGTTATCCAGTGCTACCGCGATAATGGGGTAACGCACAAGCACCTGGGGATTGCCCCTGATGACGCCTGCAAGATCTGCAGGAAGGTAGCGAACGAGGGACCGATCCCCCTGGACGCCCCGTTTTCCAGCGGGGGTCTAGGGGGTCCCTGTCACGTACAGTGCAGGTGCGTCCCGCTCCCCGCTGGGATGAATATCGTCCCTCCTCAGTCTCACCTGGGAAAGTCGGACTCTAACGTAGAAGACAGTACCCGTACCGCGTGGCTGCTCATCCGGGCAAAGGATGAGAAGGGAAAATGGCGGTATCTTCTCCAGCAGCGTCCTGATGGTTCCTGGGGAATGCCCGGGGGCACCACTCATATTGACGAACCCGGGTGGAGTGCTGCTTACCGGGAGACGGAAGAGGAAATCGGGGCTCTCCCCGCGCTCACTGTGATCCGTGATTTCACCCACCAGGACCCGGACGGAAAGACTGCATACCTGTACTTGTGCGAGACGAACATGTTCAAGCCGCTGATGAACGGGAGCACCCCGGAGGAAACTCTTTCCACCGCGTGGTTCCGCAGGGGCGAGATCGAAGATCTTGATCTTGTCGGGAAGTTCCGCGACGACTGGGTGAAAGAAATCCACCTGCGTGACCAGCTAGGGGACATGAAATCTCCGCAGAATCTCGTCAACGAAAACGGCGAATGGATGGTCCTAGACGACCCTGACAGGCACGGAGCCGGGATGGGTTCGCGCTGGGTATATCCTCACCACGCTAACGGTGAGGAGTTCGGGGATGCGGGTCCTGGCGGCTATCCAGGGGCAACCCCGGGAGGTAATCCTCCTCATTTCGAGGCGAACAGGATGGACGCTCCCCCGCAGACCAGGGTGTATCCGCGTGGTCACGAGGACGAGTTCCCGGAGGAACGGGAAAAGCCCCCCGCGAGGAGACGTAAGACTCCTGCTGGCGGTTTCCCGGTGGTGGAAGATCCAGAGGAGCAGGAAGTTAACTCCACCGGGATTCAGAATATATCTGCGAACACAGGAGTTCCCCCGAGCGGGAAAGGCGTACATCCTGTAGTAGGGTCAGTTCCCGCGAGAACCCCGCGTCCCATGTCTCCGCATTCAGAGCCTCCTGAGGTGTTCAACCCTGCGGATACTGTTGAGCAGTGGGACCCTGACAGGGAAAGCGATGTTGTTCACGATCTTTCGGGCGTGAAACTGTCCGCGAAGCAGATCGAGCAGCTGACCAGGAAAATCCAGGAAAATCTCCTCAAGCAGGCTCGCCGCAACAACAGGACAATGCTTACCCTCCCAAAAGGGGCGGCTGACATAGGCGATCCTAACCCGGTTGAGTGGCGTCATGTATACGCCCAGCTAGAAGGGAATTTCCCCGATAAAGCTCTCGAATGGGTGAAGCACAGCACCTGGATCGGTCCAGTCAACGTCCCCTGGGAGAGAGTGGATGATGACGATATTGATTCCTGGGCGGCATCACATCAGCCTGAGGCTGTTGCCAGGTTCGCGAAAGAGATCGCTAAAGGCGGGGCACACACTGATCCGTCCATTCTAGTCCAGCGAGCCGATCATCCTGACGGTCGTGCGATCGTGATTGACGGACATCACAGGGCAATGGCACGGCATTTCAAGCTGAACAAGCCGGTACTTGCGTATGTTGGCACCGTGCCCGAACGATGGATGCAGCAGGCACTTGAGACGCATTCATCTCAGATACACCAGGGCAGTGATCCCGGGAATCGCTAAACTGTGAAAATGCCTTTCCTGGCTTGGCGTCCCAACTATGAAGCACTTCCCGACCCTCCCGAGGAGATTCCCGTGGCTGTCAAAACTCTGAGCGTCGCTGCTGCTATCACCCAGAATCCTGCTGGTGCCCCCAGTCCGCAGGCAATCATGGCAGCGGTAACCCAGGCGCTGTCTGACCCGGTGTTCGCGACTGCTTCCCCGTGGACTGCGGTTGTCACTATCACGACAAGCTAGCATAGGTGAGTGTGGAGAAAGTCAGCAAGGAAAGCGTCAACTACCGCTCTGCTGATTCTTCAAAACACTGCGGAAACTGCGTCATGTTTCACCCGAAATCTCACCGGATGAACAGCGGAGGATGCGATCTCGTTGAAGGTAACATTTTTGCTAACGATGTCTGTAATCGCTGGGAAGCGGTAACGGAAAAGTCAGAGCAGACTCCTGCCCTGTCCAGTACCCATAATCCCCTGGGAACTCACGGGCTGTGGAATACCCCGGACAGGCATACTGCAGAACGACAGCAGCTTCCAGCGTACATACAGAATATCGCTCATGCCCTGATCCGCAACGGAATGGAAGAGGGTCAGGCTATAGCAACAGCTATCAATGCGACCCGCAGATGGGCATCGGGAAAAGGTAACGTACACCCCGAGGTGATTGAAGCCTCCAGGAATGCCCTTGCTGAATGGGAGAAGCTGAAAGAAACACATGAGTAAGAGAAAGAAAAGAAAACAGGCACTGCTGCTGCATGACCTTGCCTGCGCCATGCAAGCCTGCGAGCGCGCTGGACTTGACCCAAAATTCCATCACGGGATTATCGTCACCTCTATCGGGTTTATCCTCCCGGTGAAAGACAGGTGGCAAGTGCGCTTGCTAAGGCATTTTAAATAGTATATAATCCCAGCAGGGGTCCTTTGTGTTATCCCAGCTGAGAACCATAACCTCTGCCCGTCCTTGTACGGGCTTTTTTTATGCCTGAACAAGGAGATGTATGGCTACTACGCTAGCTGCCCCTGCGGAGACTGCACAGGATCTTGTGCACATCTCCATCCCCATTCTCAAGTGGGAGCAGGATGATGACGGGGACCTGATTATCAAGGGGATCGCGACCGATGGCACCGTAGACTCGGACGACCAGATCGTAGATCCGGTTTGGTCCGCAAAAGCCCTCGGGGACTGGCTCGCAACCGGTGGTAATGTCCGGATGTCCCACGATGCTCACCGCCCCATCGGGAAAGGTCTCAAAGTCGAGATCAACAAGGATGGCACGGATAAGCACTGGCTGACCGCCGTCATCGTTGATCCGCTGGCGCAGAAGCTGATCAAGAAGGGCGTCCTCCAGGCTTACTCCGTGGGGATTTCCCGTCCGGTTATCAAGCATGACCCTCGGGTCCGCAACGGGCGCATCTGCGGCGGGGATTTCGCGGAAGTATCCGTGGTTGACCGTCCCAGCAATAAGTCCTCGTACCTGGATATCGCTAAGTCCGCTGGCGACTCCTGCGAATACGTCCAGGAGATGCACGCGGATGACGAGATCATCGCCAAGTTCTCCGGGGAAGACCTGGTAACGAAAGACGAAAGTGCCCAGGTTCCTTTCGCGGACGACATGAGCCTCACGTTCACCCCGAATGATCTCGCTAAAATCCTCAAGTCGAAGATCATCGACCAGCATTACGACGAGCTTGCCCTGAAAGCCCTGTACGAGGCCGAAGAGGCAGTATATAAGCGTGACATCAACACCGCTACCAGAAGGCGGCTTGCATCCGAGGGGCATGCTCTCCCGGATGGCTCGTATCCCATTGAGAATGCCGGGGACCTGCATAATGCCGCACATCTGGCAAGAACCGGTCACGGTAACGTTGCGGGCGCACGTCGCCTTATCGCAAGCGAAGCAGAAAGGCTTCATGTGCCCAATCCACTTAATGACTCCGAGGACTCGGAGAAAGGAATCACAAGTGTGGTCGAAGAGACTGCTGCTCCGGAAGTCCTCAAGGATGACATGACGGGCATGGGCATGGGTGCGGACAAGGATCTTGACGCTGCCATGCTGAAAGACGGGGACGATGACGCCGTTACCGATTCTGTCGGTGAGGAGAAGGCTAAGAAGCCCAAGGGCAAGAAGATGCCCCCGTGGCTGAATGGCGACGATGACAAGAAGCCCTCCGGGGATGACGATGATTCCTGCAAGATGGATCACGTTCACTCCGAGAAGTGCTCCGGGACTCCCCAGTCTGCCAGCGGTGCCAGTGATGCTCAGGCTATGAATGAGATCCCCAACACCGGACCGGCGCTGGAAACCCCCGCCCCGAGTGGTATCCGTACTGCTGACCTTAAGACTGTCGGGGGTTCCCCTGAGACCGCAGCACTCATGCGGTTCAAGTCTGTCGGGGTTGACACGGACCTGGGTAAGCTGCACGACCTGACCTGCCCCGCATATCACCCGGACGAGGTTAGCAAGTATCACCCGTACGCGGATCTGTCCTCGGTGATTGACCTGGACGTGTGGCAGCGCAAGGCTGTTGACGCGGCTTGCGGTCCTATCGAGACCGCACTGGAGCTGACGAAGGCATGGAGCGCGGCGCAGACCCTTAAGTCCGCTGATGCTGCTGAGCTGAACGACTACCGGCTGGAACTGCACAAGGCGTTCAGGGATGCTAACCCTGGTCCCACCAGCTATCCTTCCCCTGGTTCGGTTACCCCGAACGGGTATAACCGCCCGGTGATCACCGCAGGGCACGCCGCTAACTCCCCGGGGTATGACGGACCTAACTCCTCCCCGGATGTTGCCAGCGGCTCCCCCAACGCGCATTCGTTTGACCGTCCCCCGCTGGCGTCGGGACATCAGTCTCCAAGCCCCTCTCACATGAAGGGCGGAGCTGAGTACCCAGACGCACAGGGAGTTCCCACGCGGATCGATTACGCGCACGTGGAAAAGGAGAAGGCACGCCAGGCGCTCTCCCTGATCCACGATAACGTTTCGCGGATGTTCCCCCCGCTGTGCCCGATGACGCAGAATGTGACGCAGCCCGAGTCTCGCCCCATTCCGCCTGCGGCTGGTCTGGGCAAGCAGGTTGAGGTCGCTGAGACTGACGCGGCTCTCTCCAAGACTGTCGAGACCCCCGAGGTTTCTGCTGAGTTCCTTGCTCTCGCTGAGAAGGGGATGAAGAAGAAGCTGGGCAAGAAGGTGCTCGCAGGCAAGATGACTGTCGATGAGGCTCGCACCAAGCTGGGTCGCAGGGTAACCCAGAAGGCACTCGAATTGCAGCAGGCTGAGCTTGTCAAGACGCAGTTCGAGAGCGGGATCATCACCCGCGAGGAAGCCCTTAAGATGCTCGGGTTCGAGACTGAGGCTCCCGTCGTGGCTCCTGTCGAGAAGGCTGCGGAGACTCCCGAGATTACCAAGAGCGCCCCCGAGGTTTCCTCTGAGGACATTATCAAGTCTGCCATCGCGGATGCTATTGCTCCGCTGGTTGAGCAGATCAACAAGCAGCAGGCAACTATCAGCGAGCAGGAAGCCCGCTGGGAGGCTGCCGCTAACGCTGCTGACCCCAAGACTACTTCATGGGCAGGTCTTGCCATGAAGTCGGTACAGCCGGTGGCTGTTACCAAGCAGGCTGAGATCGCGGAGCGCACTCAGCAGATGATTAACCGCCAGCTGCATCACGTCTGGCGTACGAGTGAGAACCCGCATGAGCGGGAAGCAGCCCGTAACGAGCTGGACAAGCGCGGCGGGATTACAGAGTAATTATTGAGTTCGCTCCAAGATCGGAGAATTCGTATGGCTGACGTTCTTACAGCCGATGAGGTTACCGCCCCAGGAATGGGCGGGTCCTCTGCTGGCAGTGCGAGCGCTTTCGGTGAGCGCGTAGCTCGCCGGTCCGACTACGAGGGTACGATGACTACCCTTACCAAGTCCCTTGTCAAGGGTGTCGGGCACATTACCAATGACGGGCGTCCCCTCAGTGAGGGAGCCCACAGCACCCAGATCCTGTCCAAGTCGCATCAGGCGATTCTCGATACCAGGGCTGCTGCTTTTGACGGTCGGTGGAATTCCGCTGACACCGTATCCCGGATTAACCCTGAGCTGTGGCGGCAGGCACCCCAGCAGTACAAGGGTCTGGGAATGCAGCTGAACAATGACGCGGAAGTCCGCAAGTCTCAGGACGCTGCTCTCGGGAAGTCTTTCACTGCGGGAAACCTGGGGCTTAACGGTGCTCCCTATGGGCTGGTCCCCTTTGACCTGCTCGCACCGTCGAGGCTCATCTACCCGGTATATACCCTTTTCCGCAACAAGTTCCCCCGTCCTGCCGGTCAGGGTGCTTCCCGCCAGGTCTACGGTCTGCTCGGGGTCAGCGGCTCCCAGACCGGGGGTCAGGGCGTTATTGACATCTCCATTCCTGAGCTGGTCCAGGCAGGCGGGACGATGGCGAGCACTCAGTGGCCCATGAACCTCCCGGGTTCTGGTAAGCAGACTGAGTTCAAGCTGAATGTCCCTTACCGTTTCTTCGGGCTTACTGAGTCGCTCTCGTGGCTCGCTCAGTTCGAAGGTCAGGGATTCGAAGATATTTCTGCCCTGGCAAACCTGGTGCTTCTCCAGGAGATGATGTTGGGTGAAGAGTACCAGATGATTGCTGGGTCTTCCCAGCCTCTGGCTACTCCCAGCGCCCCCACTCTGGTTGCCCGTACTGCAGGATCGAATGAGACTGCTGTCGGAACCACTGGTACTGCCCGTGTCAGGGTCTCCGCGCTGAACTACTTCGGGGAGACTGCCGCTAGCACTGCCGCGACTGTCACCACTTCCGCTGGTCAGGTTATTGACGTAACCATTGCGCCAGTTACCGGAGCCCAGCAGTACAACCTTTACTACGCAGGTAACTCTGCCACCGTATTCCTGATGGCAGGAACCACCGTGCAGGCAGGAGTCACCACCAGCGGTGCGCAGACCGCGAACGCTGTCGGTGGTATCCGGTTCACTATCCAGGGTGCTGACCCCACGTCCGCTAACGGTTCTTTCCCGACCACAGACACCGGAACGGGTTCCGGAAACCGGATGGAGGGGCTTATCCCCACTCTCACCGGGCTTTCCGCAACCGGTAGCGGTCCCTACTCTAACGTCGGGTTCGGAGGCGGGAACGTCTGGAAGGGCGGATATGTCAACCAGAGCGTCGGAACTCACCTGAGCACTAACGTCATTTTCACCGCACTGGATGCCCTGTGGGAAAACAATGGCATGAACAATGTCACCCCGGGCGTGTTCAAGGCTGATCCTTCTGAGATTGTCGCTGATGGTGGCGACCTCATGAGGCTCGCAAATGACATGCTCAACCAGGGTAGCGCTCTTAACTACCTGCTGAACATCGACCAGTCGCAGATCGGCGGCATTCGTGCTGGCGCTGCGGTTGCAGAGTTCGTCAACCCGGTCACCAGGAGCACTGTCAAGCTGACTGTCCACCCGTGGATGAGCCAGGGCACCGCGCTGCTTATGAGCTACCAGCTCCCGCAGACGTGGAGCCACGTTGACAATGCGTGGGAAATGACCTGCGTGCAGGATTACGTTAGTGTCGCATGGCCTGTCATTGACGCTTCCTTCCGCTACTCCATTTTCCTCCTCGGGACTCTCGTTGCGCATGCTCCTATGTACAGCGGAATCCTCCAGGGACTCCAGGTCAGCGATATTACGCCTTTCAGTTAATCTCCAGGTTCCCGGAGGGGGCGGGACTACAATGACCCCTCCCCTCCGGGTTCTGGGTTACGTTCTTTAACCCGCAAAGCGGCAGCTTAGCCGCATCATTTCAGATACAAAAAGGAGTTTTGTGGCTATCGCTACCTCTTACCAGACAGTCGTTACTGCTGCTGCTACTACGTCAACAGCGCTTTACACGACTTCGACAACTGGCTACCAGCGTGATCTGGTCGTGACCAATAGCGGTGCGAGCACATGCTTCATCGCCCTCGGGACCGGGGTTACCAGTGCAGCTACGACCACCAGCTTCGGGCTTCCGACTGGCTCTTCTGTAGTACTTACCGAGTGCCAGGTCCCGAACAGCACTATCCTTTACGGGTTTGCTGCCGCATCGCCTGCTGGCGGGCTGAACGTGTCCATTGGGTATGGCTCGGTTGTCTCCGTTATCTAAATTAAATAAGAGGAAACTTTCTCTTTAAGGAGACATCATGGCTAACCTTCCTCCAGGCTCCCCGAACTGGGTAAACCTGTCTTACACCCCGACGTGGCTGTTCACCCCGTCAACGAGTGCCCCGAACACGGTTGAATTGCACAACAACGGGAATAACACTGTTTACGTGGGGCAGGCAAACGTCACCACCACCAGCGGACTCCCCATCCCCCCGAGGACGAAGCCGGTGTTCCTGACTAATGTGCTCACCCCGCTGTACGCGATTTCTGCGATCAGCCAGGGTACATTGCTCGGGACGGTGAGCAGTGCCTCCACTGCGGGCAGCACCACTCAGATTTTCTCTGCTGGTGCGGTCACGGCACTCCCCCCGGGGACGCAGTTCATTATCGCGAACACTCAGTGGACCTCCAACCTGGAGGTTCTCAATGTTGCCACCTCGGTCGGGACAACCACGGTTTCCACGTCCACCCCTGCACTGTATGCGCACGGGACAACGGACCTGATTTACGCGGTTGCCCCCACTTTCGGGCAGATTTCCGTTCGCGGCGGCGTTCTCTAGTATCCTGTAGTTCACCGGGGGCGCAATGCCCCCGGTGAACTCAGGAAGGTAATCGCAGATGGCTTACTTGTATCCGTATTCCGCAGGAATACAGGTGCCCAGCTATATCGAGACAGATAAGATCGAACCGCACGGATACTTCCGGGAGTACCTGAAGATTGCCGCAGATATCGGTCCTTTCGGGAACGTCTGTGAAGTAGGGGTTTACGAGGGGGAATCCCTGCGGATGTGGCAGGGGCTTTTCCCGCTGGGAACAATCACCGGGGTGGATTGCAACCAGGCGGCTATATGGCCACAGGGAACAGTGAAAGTTGTCAAGAACCAGGATGACCTTTCACTTGCTGAACTCGGTCCCTTCGACCTGATCGTTGAAGATGCCAGCCATAACGGGACACTCTCGAAGAGAACCTTCGAAATCCTGTGGCCCCAGGTTGCCCCCGGTGGTTACTACGTTATCGAAGACTGGTACGTAGGGTTCCACGGACTGGTCCCCACCCAGTACGAACCAGAGATGATCAGCACGATGACATCCCTGCTGGAGCTGCTGAAAACCCGGGACGGGGAGTGCGATTCAGTCCTGTTCCGCTACGGACTCGCGATCGTCCATAAGGTTCCTGCTAAGATAACCCCATGACGCGGATAGCTCTCTATGGCGCATCCAACCCTCACGTGGAGCGGCTGCTCCGCAGGGTTACGGCAGCTGACCCGAACCTGGAGATCCTCGGGTTCATCGATGACGATCCTGCCAAACGGGGAACGATGTTCGCGGGATATCCGGTAACGGGGATTGATGTCCTCACAGTTCTCGATTTGTTCGATGTGTCGTTCGTCAACCTGGTCAGCGGTAACTGCGCGAGTCGCTACAAGACATCGCGGGTGCTCGCGGATAAAGGCTGCCGGTTCGCGAACCTGATCGACCCGGGGGTTGACCTGGAAGGCGTGCAGCTCGGGGTCGGGTTGTATGTCCAGGAAGGCGTGCATATCCAGCAGTCAGCAGCTATTGGTGACAATACAAGTATCCATATGGCTGCCCTCGTCTCTCACGAGAGCTGGGTCGGGGACTCATGTTTCATCGCGCATGCCGTCTCCATCTCAGGATGCGTGGACATCGAGGACGGAGTTTACGTCGGGACGAACGCGACGATCCTCCCGAACCTCACCCTGGGGAGATGGTCGATTATCGGGGCTGGCTCGGTGGTCACGAAAGACGTTCCCGAATACACGGTGGTCGCGGGTAATCCTGCGAAAGTTATCCGCGAAGTCGAGCACGAATACGAGTCGGGTGCGATCCGGTGATCCCGCTTTTCAAGCCCAGCTGCTCTGACCTTGAGATTCAGAATGTCACCAGGGTTCTCCGCAGCGGATTCTGGTCGATGGGTCCTGTTGTTGAGGAACTGGAAGAACAGTTCGCGAAATACACCGGTTCCCGGCATGCAGTTGCCGTGAGCAACTGCACTGCAGCCCTCCAGCTCGCTCTGGAGACTCTCGGGGTACGCGACGGGGAAGTTATCATGCCCGCGCTGACATTCGCCGCTACGGGACTCTCAGTGCTGCACAGCGGGGGTAGGGTCGTTCTCGCGGACATCGATGAGAATACCTTGTGCATCGACTGGGATGACGTGAAAAGCAAGGAAACCCAGCGGACTGCCGCGATCATCCCGGTATGGTACGGGGGGACCGTGAACTCCCCTCGTTCTTTCCCCTCCGGGTGGATTATCGAAGATTGCGCTCATGCTGCTGGCAATATGCTTGCAGGGCAGATCGGGGATGTCGCCTGCTGGTCGTTCAATGCAGTGAAAAACCTCGCCTCCGGGGATGGCGGGATGATCACCACTCCTGACGGGGAACTTGCCGCGAGACTACGGAGACTCCGCAGGTTCGGGATTGACCGCAAAGGCTGGGATTACAGCATTCCCGACCCTGGCTGGAAAGCGGACATGAACGATATCACCGCAGCTATTGCCCTGGCTCAGCTCCAGCGGCTGGACGAGATGAACGAGCTGCGCAGGAAGATCGTGCTGACCTATATGAAAGAATTCAGCGACCTGGACTGGCTGAGACTCCCCGAGTGGGATGAGAACTCCTCCTGGCACATGTTCGTGGCGAGAACGCAGCACAGGGACAGCCTGATCACTCACATGTATTCTCGCGGGGTATCAGCAGGAGTGCACTACAAGCCACTCAACCTGCACAGGATTTTCGGGGAACACAAGAAACTCCCCGTCACGGACAGGGTATGGAAAACCCTGGTCACGTTCCCCCTGTATCCCGATATGACTGACGATGATCTCGGGCAGGTCATTGATGCGGTCAGGAGTTTCCTTGTTTGACGAGCACTGGATCAGCGAAGGTCAGCTCAGCAGGACTGCGGAACTGGCGGCATCCACGAATGACCTCCCTGGGGAGGTTATTGAGATAGGGGTGCATCAGGGTCTCTCCGCGATCCCCATCGCGAACGCTGTTTACCCGAAAGTCTTGCACGCAGTTGATCACTGGGACTGGCAGCAGGTGCTCAACGGAGATGAGAGATACGATCCTCATGACCACGCAGGGAGTCTCTCCGCGATCGGGCTGACACAGGAAATCATCTCCAGGGACAATCACGGGATATTCCAGGAGAACGTCAGGGAAGGCACCCAGGGTAACGTTCAGATCTGGAAGATGGGATGGCGGGAGTTCGCGGCACAGTGGACGAGACCTGTCAGGTTTCTTCATATTGACGCGATGCACACCGCTGATGAGGTTGCGGATAATATCAGGGCATTTCTCCCGTTCGCGGTCGAGGGCGCTATTTTCTGCGGAGATGACTATCAATATCCCCCGGTTTCCGAGGGTGTCGCCCGGTGTTTCGATGCCAACGACGAGTCTGCGCTGTGGTGGGTGAGGATATGATCCGCGTCTGTTTCGTCTGCCTGGGTAACATCTGCCGCTCCCCGCTGGCTGAAATCGTATTGCGTGCTGAGCTGGCTCGTGCCGGTATCAGGGATGTCATCGTGGACAGCGCGGGTACTAACACGGGACATGCTGGTCTCCCGATGCACATCGAATCCCAGAAAGCACTGGCTGATCGAGGTTACGACGGGTCAGGGCATATAGCTAGGCAGTTCCAGTCTTCGTGGCTCACCGAACGGGACCTGCTTTTCGCCATGGACAAGAAGAACCTTGCAGATCTCCGGGAGCTTGGCGGGGATGACAGGGTGCACCTGTTCTGCGATGAGGAAATCCCTGATCCTTTCTTCGGGGGACCTGCTGATTTTGCTCATGCGCTTGACATGATCGAGGCTGGAACCCCCGCTGTTCTCGCTAGGATTTCTGCTATGCTAGCGGAATGAATCAAACGCTAAGCGAGCAACTGAATGACCTGACTTCCGGGGTTGACATCGCCTGCAAGGCAATGGACCCCGCAGACCTGGAAAGAGCAGCAGGAATGCTGCTGAACACCCGGAGGATGGGCAGGTTCGTGTTCCTTTGCGGGAATGGCGGGTCCGCAGGGCTGGCGAATCACGCAGCCAACGATTTCGCGAAAGCGGGACTGCATGCCATCTCCCTGGGGCAGAGCCCGGAGCTGATTACCGCCGCAGGAAACGATGATGGATACGAGAACGTGTTCTCCAGCCAGCTGGAGATGCTTGCCCGAACTGGCGACATGCTGCTCACCATCTCCTCCTCGGGGAAATCCCCGAACATCATCCGGGCACTGGAATACGCGAGCGACAACGGGCTGAAGTCGGTCTCGCTTACCGGGTTCACCGGGGGCAAGGCGCGTGAACGGGCTGACGTATCGGTGCACGTGGAAGCGGACGTGCATGATTACGGAGTGGTGGAAACCGCGCATCAGGCAATCCTGCACGCTTTCGCTGCTCACGTGAAGGCAAGATGGTCTGCCTCCAGCGAGGCTGCACGTTGATTTACGACTGCTTCCTGTTTCATAATGAGCTTGACCTCCTGGAATGCAGACTGAGGGAACTGGAAGATATTCCCCTTAAGCATGTCCTGGCGGAAGCTGCCGCTACCCATCAGGGTGCCCCGAAGCCTTTCTATTACGCTGAGAACAGGGAACGTTTCGCGGCATGGGAAGACAAGATCATTCACGTCATGCTCCCTGCGAAAGACCTGGATGTCCCCGGGGATAATCATCGTCGTGCTATCGCGCATCGCAGGCATCTCATGCAGGGGCTCGGGGATGCGGATCGTGATGACCTGATCATGCTTTCCGATGTGGATGAGATTCCCCGCAACGAGATCGTCGCAGAATTCCTCCCTCCCAACCGGGCGCTGGAAATGTCATTCCATAATTTCGCCGTTGACTGGCTGCATCCGCTCCCCTGGTGCGGTCCGGTGACCGCGAAGATGAAAGACATCACTGATTTCGAGAGAATGCGCAACATGAGGAATTTCTTCCCGCGCATTCCCGGGGCGGGATGGCATTTCTCCTGGCTCGGGGGAGTGGAAGCCATCAAGGAGAAAGCTCTCGCAACCTCTCACACTGAAACTACCAGCCAGATGCTGGAATGGGCTGACGCGGGCCTGCTGTACGAGCAGGGACGCTCCTGGGAGGACGGGAAGCCTTTCGGGCTGACCACCCAGATGCGTCCTACGGGAACTGGCGATCTCCCTTTGTGGATTCAGGAACGTCACTGCCCGCAAGAATGGTTCCGTCCTGAAGGGGAACGTAAATGAAAGGCTCACGGTGCCTGATCACCGGAGGAGCAGGACTGATCGGGAGTCATATCGCTGATCAGCTCATCGAGGCAGGGGCGGAAGTTTTCGTCCTGGACAACCTCTCCGGGGGAGACAGGAAGAATGTCCCTCCGGGAACTCAGTTCTACCTGGGTGATATCCGCGATGAGAAACTGCTTGAAAGCCTGATGTACGGAGTTGATTACGTTTTCCATCAGGCTGCGGTGAAAATCAAGCAGTGCGCGGAAGACCCCCAGCTGGGGATTGATGTGATTGCGACAGGGACTCTCAACGTTTTCCAGGCTGCGAAAAGAGCGAAAGCCAGGGTCGTAGCCGCGAGTTCCTCCAGTATCTACGGGCTTGCGGACGAGTTCCCCACGAACGAGAAACATCACTCGTACAACGATACGACGCTATACGGGGCAGGGAAAGCGTTCACCGAGGGGATAGCACGCAGTCTTGACCTGGACTGCGTGATGCTGCGGTATTTCAGCGTTTACGGCCCCCGGGTGGATGTCAGCGGGATTTACACGGAGGTTCTCCCCAGGTGGATGGACAGGATTTCCGCTGGACTCCCCCCGTATATCGAAGGTGACGGAACTGCGACTCGCGATTTCGTGTATGTCGGGGATGTGGCGAGAGCTAACATCCTCGCAGCGCAAAGCGATGTCGTGGGTGCGTTCAACATCGCCTCAGGGATAGAGACAACTCTCACTGACCTGGCAGGGATGCTGCTGGAGATCATGGGATCGGATTTGCAGCCAGAATACGGTCCGGTCAGGAAGATCGACCCATGTCCCCGGAAAAAGGCAGACATCTCCCTCGCGAGAAAGCAACTCGGGTGGGAGCCTCAGGTTGACCTGAAAACAGGATTGAAAGAACTCGTCTCCTGGCGGTACTCATGATCTCGATTCGCTGCCAGCTGGGGGAGCATGCCCCTAAATGCAAGTCGAAGACCTGTGAATGCTCATGCCACAAGAGGACGTGAAAGTGTCACTACCAGAAGAGACGTTTCCTCCTAGTATTTTCACCTACGATACGCGGGAATACAGGTTTCGTGAGCTGCTCTGCGAGATTTTCAGTGTAGGCAAGCTGGAAAACCTCGGGGTCGGGGATGATATTGATGTCCTGTCCTGCAAGACGGATCAGTCCACTGAGTTTCACCGTAAATTCTATGATCATTTCAGTGAGATCAGGGCTGATTACCTGAAGCTCATAGAGAATATCATCGCCCCGCGCATTGATGAGCCTTTCTGTTACCAGAATGTCCCCACGTTCCGGGTTCACCTCCCGGGGAATGTCGCGGTCGGGGAGTTTCACACGGACGAGGATTACAACCACTCCCCCGGGGAGATCAATTACTGGGTTCCGTTCACTCAGGCTTTCGAAAGCAACTCGGTGTACATCGAATCCTCCTGGGGGAGCCAGGAATTCATCCCTATCCGGGCAGACTACGGGGATATCGTCACGTTCGATGCGGTCCAGTGGGAACACGGGAACAAGCTGAACACTACCGGTCAGACCCGGGTCAGCTTTGACTTCCGGTGCATCCCGGAAAGTCTTTACCGCCCCAAAGGGCTGAAAACTGTCCACGCAGGGAAATCGCTAGAGGTTGGCGATTACTTTGAGTGGTGGAATTAGGAGATGATCGTGTCAGATCTGACCTTGCTTGTCATGGTTACCACCCGGGGTCGCCGGAAGCAGGTTGAGCGCCTGCTGGATTCTTACAGGGAGAACACGGACGCTGCGGATGTCGTGTTCATCATGGACCCTGATGATGAGGATACGTACAACGGGATTGACTGGGGAAGCGCTCTTACCAGCACCCTGTCCCCGAGAGGGACGAACGTCGAGAAGCTGAACAGGACTGCGCAGGCATTCTGGGATGATTACGACGCGCTGATGTTCGTAGGAAATGACCATGTATTCCGCACCCCGCACTGGGATACGATCATGCTCCGCAAGCTGGAAAGCATGGGCGGAACAGGGATGCTTTACCCGGACGATAAGCGCAGGAATGACATCCCTGAGATCATCATGATTTCCAGCGATATCGTAAAGGTGATGGGGCAGTTCGCGGAAGCAAGCTTCAGTCATTACTACATCGATAACGCCTGGGCTGAGACAGGCAAGCGCTCAGGATTGCTCCGGTATGTCCCCGAGGTTGTCATTGAGCATCATCATTATTCCGTTGACCCGGAAACTGAATACGACGAATTGTATCATTACGCGGAGGACTGGTTCGGGAAATCTGACTTGCAGGCTTTCCATCAGTGGCGGGCTGCCGTTATGCCGCACCAGATTTCCCTGCTGAGAAGGAAATTCAACAAAGATGTGTCCTGGGTGCTTAAAAGGTTTTAGGAGCTGTATGGCGATAATCATGGGGCAGGCTGCTGTTGCCGGTACGGCACCTCTTTTCACCATCCCTCCGGGCGCATGCAGTGTCACATTTTATTCCACGGCAGCCACCGGACAGCTGTATCTCGGGACAAGCTCAAGGCTTACCGCAAGTAACGGATACGGGGTAGCGACCAGCCCGACAATGTTCGAGACTTTCCCGAGTTCCCAGGGTGCGACCGTATTCGGGCTGAACACTGCCTCTACTACGATCCCGGTTAATTACATCATTTCCACTGAAGGGTAAAAACTCGGTGACGAGGGTTAATCTTCCCCCTGGCTGCATGGGTTTCAAGGCGCAGGACGGGACAAGGTACGTGGCAAAACCAGGAACTTTCGTAGATGTGGCGGATCATCACCTCGCGGCATTGAAGAACAACAATTACGCACAAGGCGGGCTCGTGGACGCCGGTCCGGAGAAGCTGTACATCAAAGGCGGTCCGCAGGGCAGGTGGTGCCCGAGCTGCCCCAGTAACACGATCCATCATTCCTGGACGAGGACTTGCCCTAAATGCGGGGCGGATACTGTTCCCGAATCTGAAATGGAAAAAAATAAACTAGAAGGACATTACGTTCCTTGATGAAAGGTGATTTAACGTGGTTCTTTATGCCCGCAGAGACGTATGTTCCGTCTCTATTCCGGTTACGTCCGGAGGGTGCGGCGAAACGCATTCCCGACCCGTGCGTAACGGAGCCCCCAGTGAAGAATTCAAGCTTACCTGCCCCCTTTGCGAGGGGCACCTGAAAGGGGATCGCAAGCCGAAAGTCTTGCGGACAATCCCCGGGAACAAGGAAGCCGGTATTCCCTCAAGACAGGAACGCGTCCCCGACGCGGACCCGATGTGGTCGAGTACCCCTGATACTGTCCCGCTGACTCCTGATGAAATCCAGGTCAATCACGTCATCAAGGAACGCGGAGAACAGCAGCTGAAAGCCCTTGAATCCCTGATCGCACTGAAATCCGCAGGGATTGACGTTACCACCCGCCCCGATGTCCTGTTCTTCCTGCAGAAGTCCGGACTGAACGATGCGGTGATTCACGGGAGTGTCATCTGCCCTGCTGGGCATGACAATACCGCTGGCGTCAAGTTCTGCGGTGAATGCGGAATCTCCATGAACGAGCAGAAGGAAATCACCGCGACCGTGGATGATATTCCCCTGAACAGGTTGCATATCGCGACCCTGAAAGCTAGATGCCGCGAGGCGGGTCTTTCCGATAAAGGCAAGAAAGACGAGCTTATCGCAAGGCTTACTACATAGGAGTCCTATTGAGCAGAGCACCCGGGTTGTGCATCAAATGCGGCGGTCCCCGTCGCGGACGCTCAGCCCGGAGTGCTGCTCCTATCGCGCAATGCGAGTCATGTCGCGGCGATATCTGCCTGAAGCACGCGAGATGGCAGGGGGATTATTATCTCTGCTACAAGTGCGAGAGACTAGGCAAGAAAAGCGACGTACGGATCGAACTGCCAGAGGAGAACCATGGCGCAGATAGTGGACTCCGTGATGGGTCACCTGATCACAGGGAAAACCCGGGAGAGACTGATCGAGAAGTGGCTTAAAGAAGAACAAGAAGACGAGAACACTTCCGAAGACAGCAGCTAAACGCTATCCTTAAACAACAGGACTATCAGGGGAGGGTGTTTTGATGGCATCACCCATCTCCAGGGGGCTTGCTCCTTATATTTCCGCTGTGACACTCCAGCAGGCACCCACAGGGATTGACTGGACCTCGATAACTCCCTGGGATGACGCCACCCCTGCCCAGACGCAGGCTGAAATCTGGAATATGTGCGCGAGGGCAACCTCGAAAGTGGACAATTACTGCAACCAGGTTCTCCGTGCCACCATGGATGTCGAGCTGCTGCACGGACCTGACTTCCGCATCACCTCCGGTCCCGGAGCTGGAGGACAGTCCGCAAGTCCCTACTGGGGGCTTTCCGGGTTCAACTCCCGCATCATCCTCTCCCGGTGGCCTGTACTGGAAGTGCTGAACGTCGAAACCTGCCCCAACAACTTGTGGCCTCGACAGTGGACCTCCCTCCCCACAGGACTCTACGAGCCTGAGCAGCCTCCCATCGGACTGTACGGGAGTACATCACCCGGGGGCACCGCTCAGGGTTCTCAGGCAATCCTGGTAGCTCCTGGCTATATTAACTGGCAGTACGGGCGTAACGGATGGGCTGTCAAAACCACCTATATTAACGGGTGGCCTCACGCAGAGATCGATGAATTCATAGACGCAGGTTCCACGACGCTCCCCGTAGATGACTGCACCGGATGGGCGATCACCAACTATTTCGGGACATACACCGGAGCTACCGGGATCATCAAAGACGCGGGACAGCAGGAAGCCGTCCGGGTAACCGCCGCCTCCGCAAGTACAGGTCCGGGCATCCTGACTCTTGCCGAACCGCTCGCATATCCGCATCAGGCGGGGATTATCGTCAGCACCCTCCCTGCCGCGATCGAGGAAGCCTGCATCCTGTTCGCGACAGCTGAAGCTCTTACCCGTGGTGCCACCTCAACGACGATTCATGACATCGGGGGACATTCACAGGGAACTGGCGGGGATATCGTGGGATTGAATACTGAGGCTGAGCTTCTCTGCTCACCATACCGGAGGACTGTCTAATGATGCAGACACGCAGATCACAGGCGGTACGCTGCCGCAGGCGCGCTCATACCCGGGCACGCAGGCAGGGTGTTGTCTCGCAGGTGTATTTCTCCTCTACCCAGGGTGCGAACGGGAATGGCAGGGCGCAGGCTCCGCAGCGTGCGCAGAAAGCGCGTCGCGCTAGCTAGTTTTCTTATTCGTGCTAATATAAAGGGATACAGGTGAACCATGTCAATTGTCGCGGTTCAGTCTTTCCTTGTGTCCCTCCTTGACGGTCTCCCTATGCCGTACGGGATCCCTGACGCGCAGGCTTTCATTACCCCTCCTGACCCGAGGATCCAGACATCAATCCCTGCCATTTACATATGGCCTTCGGACGGGGACGAGAATCGTTCAAGTGAGCTGGGGGGGACGATCCCCCGGAATACAGGGGTGGGAACCTCCTCGGGCACGAAGGGAATCCTGCACCGCACTGATATTTACATGACATGGACCTCCGGGGGCTCGGGTACGCAGCAGGACCCGATTTTCCCGGGAATGGTGGACGCGGTAATGTTCGCGCTGAGGTTTTCCCTCCCGAATCCCGCGTACATCACTGACCCGAACACGAACCTGACTTCCACGATCTACAATACCGGAGAGCAGATGACATACCGGACCGGTATCGAATCTCTCGCTGACCAGCGGCGTAAAAGATATGACGCTCTGGTTAATGTTTCTATCTGGGAACTGTTTAACGCATAGAGCCCACTAACAGGGCAGAAGGAGTTGTGTGGCTCTTGGCACACCGAACGTGTACCCTGGCGTCCTGTCCTGGCTGGGGATTGCCCGTGAACTGACAGCGGGCACCCCGGTAAACCCGGTTATCACGCACCCGCTGGATCAGAATTCATTCGAGCCAGAAGACACCCCGCATTTCCTTGATGATAAAGCCATCAGGGGAAGCATGACGGACTTGTTTTACAAGACTATCGGGGTTAACCAGGGTACGTTCTCTTTCGGGGGACCTAACTTCCTGGATTCCCACGGATATTTCTTTGACAACGTTTTCGGGGACCTTTCCACCACCTGCAACTCGGTGTCCAACCCGACGACGGTTTCCAGCTCGCTGGCGGTAGGGGCGACAGTCGCCACTGTGAGCGCTGTTCCCTCGCAGTTCACCGTGGGTGCTGCTATCCAGCTGGGAACTGCGCTCACCACTAACACACCCGCTTCGTATCTTAACGAAGTGGTGATCATCAGCAACACTGCCGCATCCACTATCGGGTTCGCGAACACCCCGCTGCGTTTCGCTCACAACTCGGGTCTTGCGGCAGGAAACACCGTGTTCAGTTTCTGTGCCGGTACCACATTCACCCACCGTTTCGCGGCACTGAACACTCCCCTGGGATACGGGGGAGCGTACGGCGCACAGCCTCCGACTCACACATTCACGGATGTAACCAACATAGTCAACGTATTCACGAGCGCTACTTACGGGACTGCCCCGACGAACACTTTCGGGGCTCGGCAGTACCCCTCCGGGGTACTTAAGTCGCTGGACTTCTCCGGGAACGCGGAGCAGCTGCTGAACATCAAGATGATGGGTGATTCGTGGATTTCCACTGTCGCGACTAACGCGGTAACTAATACCACGACAAACTCCCGCCCTATCCCCAACTGGAACTCCACGGTTGTCGTCGCGGGTAACACTGTAAGCAGCACGGGAGCTTACTCAGGTATCGGGGAGTTTGATGTCAGCTTCAAGCGTGCAACCCAGGTGTACTGGATTGTCGCGGGAACGCAGCAGCCGTTCATTATCGGTCGCGGACCGCTGACAATGGACGGGAGTATCCAGTGGGATCCCACGAACTCTGAGGCTCCGCTGGACCTGATGCTGCTCAACGCGCAGGCTCCGATGAGCATCTCGGTGACCAACGCGGGCATCCCCAACGCGGGAACGCCTTTCACCCTCACGTTCAACGCGAACCAGGTGGCAAACGTTAAGTCGAAGATCATGCGGAATAAGCTGCTCATCGGATACGGAAACAGTTTCGAAGGTGTCGCCAACTCGACGGACATCGGGGGCTCGGGAGGACTCGGACCGGGGACGGTCACCCTGATTAACAGCACTCCCACGTACTAGCAGTTTTTTCACAGAAGGGCAGCAGCAGGATTTCTTTCTTGCTGCTGCCCTTTTTCTTGTAACAACCAATCAAGGAGACGCGAATGCCTCGTATCGAGCTTCCTAGCGGAGCGTGGGTAGAATACAGGGACCAGCTGAAAGTTATCGACCGGTTCGCAGTACAGGAAGTAGCGAAAGTTGACATCCGCGAGGAAGGAAACTCGACTAGTTTCCTCGCGATGCAGAATGACATGCGGAACGCCCTGCTCGGGAGGATCATCACCAGCTGGTCCTATCCGGTCCCGGTGCCAGCCCAGAATCATTTCGCGGCTGCTGACGTGATCATCGGGGATCAGATGGACCTGGACGATTACGCAGCCCTGGAAGAAGCTGTGCAGCCTCTCATGGATAAGATCGCCGGTCGCGGTGCCGTAGGTGCGGCAGACCCAAAAAAGCCGTCCAGCGACTAACGCAGATTTTCATATTCTCCGCGAACGGGCATGATCAGAAGTTCGCCCCGGAAAGCCCGGAAGGTTTTCCTGACGTTATGTGGACTTATCACTGGTTCGCGGATAATTTCCGCTGGACCCCTCAGCAGGTCGATGAACTGACCCTGGAGCAGGCACACTGGCTTCCGCTCACCATGGAAGCGAAAGGCAGGGCGGCAGTTCAGCTTGCCCCGAAAGACGAATAACTAAAAGGAAGAAGCCGCACGTGAGTTCTATTCTCTGGCATTCCACCGCACCCTGGGCTCCCTCGGGTTACGGGAACCAGACCGCAATCTGGACACGGAAACTGATCGAAATGGGTCACGAGGTCGCGATCAGCTCCTACTGGGGACTGAGCGGTAGCCCGACAGAATGGCACGGAATCCCCGTGCTCCCCGGATTCGGGCACGCGTACTGCTCTGCCAGTCTCTATGAGCACGCGAAAGCCCTCAACCCCGATATCATAATCACTCTCGGGGATATCTGGGTGATGGACCCGAATCTCCTGCGGGAACTCCCGGTAGCTCACTGGCTCCCGTGTGATTGCCGTCCCATGTCCGCTGCGGACAAGAGCATCGTGGATGCCACCGGGGATGAGGTGATCGCGATGAGCCTTTTCGGGAAGGACAGGTTCACCGACGCCGGGCTTAACCCCCTGTATGTCCCTCACGGGATCGACACGGACCTTTATGCCCCGGGAGGTGATAAGGTAGCCATCCGGGAGAAGTTCGGTCTGCGGCAGGATGAGTTCGTTATAGGGGTCAATGCCGCGAACAACGATGCGGTACGTAAGGCAGCCCCGGAGATGTTCCTGGCTTTCGCGAAGTTCCTCACTGATCACCCGGATGCCATCCTCGCGGTTCACGCAGGGGTTCACAGCGAGGGAGGTCAGGATCTGGAATTCCTCGCGGAATCCCTCGGGATCACCGACAGGATACGGGTTACTGACCAGTATCACTATCACGCGGGAATGGTGTCACAGAAAGAACTCGCAGACTGGTATCACGCGATCGACGTGCTCGCGGCATGCACGTACGCGGAAGGGTTCGGTCTCCCTATCATGGAGGCGCAAGCCTGCGGAACCCCGGTGATCACCACGAAGGCATCCTCCATGGAAGAACTCAACCCGTACGGGATCCAGATAGACGGGACCCCGTTCTGGAATGGCGTCCATAAAGGCTGGTGGATCCGCCCTGATATTCAGCAAATGGTTGACGCCTTCACCGAGTCGTACGATAACCGTGACATTGACCGCAAGCAGCTGCGGGAATTCGCGGAAACATATAGTATTGATAATGTCGCGGAGAAATACATGGGACCAGCTGTCGCGGAGCTGGCTCAGAGGATGGCTAATCGGTAAGTGTGGCTTCTTTCGAGGAAAACATAGATGTCTGGAAGGCGATTGCTGCCGGAACGCACGGGGGTGCCGCTGCCGCCGCTACCGCAATGGCGAAATTCATCTCCGAACGTACCGCGAAAGACACCCTGACCAGATCAAGCCACGGATCAGGCGCATGGCACCGTACTCGCCCGGGGGAGCCTCCTGCGCGTGGTACCGGGAAGCTCGCCCGGGGGATGTTCTACAAGCCCTCGTACGGGAGCGGAGGGAAAGCATCCGCGTGGGTGGGAAACCGGGTTGACTACTCCCGGATTCTTGAATACGGGTGCACCATCGAGCCGGTGGGAAAGAAATTCCTCCAGTGGCGTGACTCCGGGGGAGCCTGGTATCACACGTTCCTCGAATCCCCTGAGCATCCATTCCTCGAACCGACCGTAGATGAGTCCGTTGACGACGGATCACTGCGTGATCACGGTATCAAAGCATTCGAGCCGTACGACCCGTAAAAAGGAGGTGAATCATGCCTAAGGCTGGCGGTCTACCTGATGTAACTCAGCGTTTTGACGCTGACAGCAGCGGATATACGAGAGCCGCTGACGAGGTTGTCATTGCGGCTATCAAGATGGCGAAGGAAAACAGGACCGCCATCGATGACATGATTGCCTCCCAGAGAGAAATGATGAAGATCAACATTGATCTCAGGAACGACATGAGTTCCATGGTCATGGCTAACAGGGAGGGTTCCGCTTCAGTCATAGAGCATACTGAGGCTGTCAAAGACGCAGTGCACATGTATGCCAACCTTCAGAATGCCTCCCGCGATCAGGCGATCATGGTCAGGGAGCTGGGTCGGACGCATGACGATACTACTACCTCGATAGCATCAGGCTCAAGAGCCCTTGATGATTACCGTAAAAAGCTGGAAGCGGTCAGGAAAGAAGCTGACGATGCTGCTACCAGTATTGCGGCTATCCATAAGGGAACCTCTGATTATCTTGCTGCAGCGACACGAGGCAAGAACAGGGATGGCGCGGGCATCATCGATGCCGCTATTGCCAGCGCAGCAGGCGGGGGCGGGGGTGGCGGTGGCGGAGGTGCCGCAGCCATCATGGCTGCCCGCATGGCAGCAGGCGGCGGCGGTGACGGCGGCATTAATCCTCGCACGATTTTCGGGACCGGCAGTCCTTCCGGGGGCGGCGGCGGGAGTTTTGTCCCCTGGCGAGGGGGAGGCTGGAATGCTGTCCGCTTCTGGGGGATGATGACCGCCGAGGTTGCAGCCACTGTTGTCCCTGCATTGACCGCAGCGGGTGCGGCTGCCCTTGTCGGAGTGCAGTCGATTGAGGCAATGGTCCCGAGATACAAGGCGATTTTCACCACGAGTGAAGCCCTCGGGGATGCCTTCAATATGACCACAGGGAAATTCCTCGGGGGCGGGACGGCACTGCAGACAGCTCAGGACAGGGCGCAGGGTGCCGGGTATGATATCGCAGGGAGTCTCCTGGGAATCCTCCAGAGCGGAGGCGGTCAGGGTTTCATCGACATGGGCACGAACACCCTGAGCATGCTGGACCGGGGATTTGCCCAGATGGCGATCAACTTCACTAAAGGCGGAACAGGGAAGAGGCTTTCCGATGCTCTCGGAGGAGGTCCCGAATACCTCCGCCAGTTCGGGGACATCGGGGCGAATATCGGGAACACCCTGCTGAATGTTGCGCCCAACCTCCCCGGGGTCGGGCAGGATCTGCTGTCCACCGTCCAGGGCGGGACCGGGCTGCTCGCGAGAATCACCCGCGACACTCCCGGACCTGTTATCGGAGCACTGCTCTCCTATGAGGCTGCGTCCCGCTGGGGACCGGCGCTGCTCGGGGGGGAAGGGCTTATCGGGCGGATGCTCGGACTTAAAGGCGTCGGGGGACTCGGGGGACTGATCTCCAAAGGCGGGATTGCCCTCGGGGGAATGGGAGCCTCAGGGGGAATGCTGGAAGGTCTCGGGCTAGGGATATCCGGAGCTGGGGAAGCGCTCGCGGGTATCGCCGGATGGCCTGCGGGTCTCCTCGGGGGAACTGCTTACCTGATGTCAGCGGGACTTACCGCTAAAAACCTCCCGCAGCAGCGACTGGGATGGCTGCAGGATAGCATTAACCAGGCTGGTTTCAGTGATGCCTGGCAGCCGCTCGCGCATGCGGTCACTACTGCCAGCGGACTCGCGGCTACCTCCGGGAGATATGTAGGAAAAGCAGGGGCTCTCGGGCTTCCTGTTAATGTCAGCCCCGACCCTCGGGCAGCACAGAGGCTGGCAACCCTCCCGACATATGACGCGAATCAGTACAGGGCGGGGATGCAGGGTTTCGCAACCCAGATGGGGAACCTGGCTAATTCAGCTCCCGAGTTGATGGCTGCACTGAAAAAGGCAGGACTGAAAAGCGTTTCCCTCGCGGACGCGTTCCAGATCGGGCAGAACGCGATGCTGGACATGTCCCATGCGTTCGGGAAAAACGGGAAGCTAACTGCCGCTGCGCAAGAAATGGTGACCTCTTACGCGAGGGTCATCGCCCCGATGACGCAATCTTCCGGGGCGTTCGGGGCTGCTGTCGCAGGGCAGACGATCATGAGCCAGGGTGCAATGCAGAACCTGGCGAAAGTCAATCAGGCAATGGACTCCTATCAGCAGATCATCGCTGGCGGTCCTACCGGAGCGGGATTGGCAGCAGCAGCGGGCGCGGCACCTGCCGCTGCGATAGCGAAAGCTCTCACCTCCTATACCACTCCTGGCGGGGCGGCAGCATGGCAGGCGTTCGCATCCACAAGCTCGTCTAAGCCCGGGTTCATCACCCAGATGCAGGGTTTCAATGACCAGATGCGGACCTACCTGACACTCGGGACTGCGGGACTCCCGCAGGCGCAGGAAATGAGCGCCTTCCAGCTGAAGTCCATTCTTCCGCAGGCAAGGCAGTCCAAGTCAGCTCTTGCGATGCTCATGCAGCAGGGTGCCCAGATGGGGGTCACCGGATATTACGATACGAGCAAGTCCCTGGCGCAGAACTTCAAGAGCGCTGAGCAGTCGATCACGAGAATGGCTGGCAGTTCAAAGACATTCAACAAGAACATGACCGATACTGTCGTCGCGTCAGCCAACCTGCCCGAGGTGGCAAAGCAGTTTGCGGATTACACGGGTGCCCAGGTCGGGGCGCACCGGCTGGCTAAAGTCTACCAGGATGCAATGGCAATCCAGAAGACAGCAACTGCCGGGGCGAGCGGTAAATTCGGGGGCGGGACTTTCGGTGGTCCGATGATCAATCAGAGCGCCGTGCAGGACATGGTAAGCCAGCTGCGGGCAGCTGGAGTGCAAGGCGGGGCTGCGATGAAAGCCAGCCTGGATGCCGTGCTTCGGCAGGCAGGTGTCTCGAAAGCGGTACGACTGAAGATCGAGGCACAGGTCACCGGGGACGGGAAAGTCAAGACCCTCCAGCAGCTGGTTAACAGCCTGCACGGGAAAAACGTGAACGTGGCTGCTTACGCGAACTCACACCCTGTGCAGACTCTCCAGGCTGCCATCGCGGGACTCACCGGGAAGACGGTAACTGTAACCACGAACGTGGTTACTAACTACATCAACACAGTCCACACCCAGCTGGGTGTCCCGAAAAGCGTAGCGGCGGGAGTCTCCCCTGGATATCTGCTTTCCCATGGGCATTACGGGGGGCTGGTAACCACGAAGGGGATCGGGATGCAGACCGGGGGAATGGTCCCCGGGACGGGGCTGGGAGATATCATTCCCGCGATGCTTGAACCAGGGGAGGCAATTATCCCCAGGTATCTTGTCCCGCTGATCGCGCCTATCCTGGCGGCACATAAGGTTCCCGGGTTCGGGGGAGTTCCCCAGTCTTCCGCATCCCATTTCGCGGCTGGCGGGGTTGTTCCCCATGCGAAAAGCAGCGGGGGGATTCCCGCGTCGGACCTGGCGAAAATTGCGAAAGAATTCGCGTTCACTCTTTCCGGGGCTATCGCGAAAGAAATCAAGAATTCCGCTTCCGCGAAAGAGATAGCAACCTCTCTGGTGAAAAAGATCAGCCAGGAGGTAGGGCTGGCAAGAAACGTTGCCTCTGCTGCAATGAAAGGTCAGGGCTTCGGGGATTCGGGAATTTTCGGGAACATGAATGTTACCCCGGGCTCAGGCGGGGGGACCGTCTACGAGCAGATGCAGTCCTATCTCGGGTCAGTGCAGTCTTTCACAAAAGACATCGCGACTCTCCGCAAGGGAAAGCTGAACAAGAATATCATTTCCCAGCTGATCGCGGCAGGACCCGTGCAGGGTGACGCTCTCGCGCAATCGATCATGAACGACTACGGGGGAATTAAAGGCGTCAACTCCCTGTGGAGTCAGCTTGGCGGGGCAACGAAAGGACTGGGCGCGCAGGCGGCAATGGCTCAGTACGGGGGGATGCTCGCACCTAATCTCCGCTCCGGGACATTCGTAGGGCAGGGCGGAACCTCGATCAACATCAACGTGAACGCGGGACAGAGCGGGACCCTGAACCTGACTGAGGCGCAGATCAAGGCACTGGTCGCGAAAATCCAGGCTGCGTTGCTGAAGCAAGCCAAGCGCAACAACAAGACCGGGATTCAGCTCTCCGGGAAAGGTGCATAAAGGAGGCATATCATGCGTTTCGAGCCTAAGCCACTGCTGGTCGAATGCAATTCATGCGGGAAGTCTGCGGAAACATGGGATTTCCAGCACCCTGACCTGGCGGTCGTATGCAACTGCTGCCTGATAGCGCACGATCATGCAGGTATCGGATGCCGCCCTGTCACGATCACGGGGCGGGCTGACCTCACTCTGTTTGACATTGAATACCTGATGGATGTCGCGGGGGTTGTCCCGGAAACTACTTTTGAGGAGGTGCGTTAAAAAATGGCAATGTTCGACCAGACGGACGCTAACCGTGTTCTTAACGCTGAGCTGACCGCAACGAACTATACAGCCGCGACTACGGTTAAAACCAGGCTGGGAACGAGCGCCCCGACCGCGACAAGTAACATGACGGAGCTGACCGGGACCGGGTATACCGCTGGCGGTACGGTGATGACATTCAACGCCGCGTCCGCTGCGGCAACATCCAATTCGTCTACCGCTTCGTGGACGAACGGGAGCGGTGGAAACTGGTCGATTGTCGGACTGGAAACCTGGGGCAATGAAGGGACTCCGCTAAGGCATCTTTTCGGGTCCTGGACCGGGCAGCCTATTACTATCGCCAACGGGAACACATTCCAGGTAGCTGCTGCCGGTATCTCCATTTCCCTCGTTTAATTTCCCCCTGGGTTTTCCTTATCTTCTTGGAGGCGCTGAATGACTACGGTCACTTTTACGTCATCCGGAAGCTGGAGCGCCCCAGCCGGGATCAGCTCCATCGACTGCCAGTGCTGGGCAGAAGGCGGAGACGGAGGGAACGGGGTTACCGGTGGCAGCTCCCACTCGGGCGGTGGAGGCGGAGGCGGGGAGTATGCGGAAGAAACAACTCTTGCCGTCACTCCTGCGTCCAACTACTCGTTTACGATCGGGACTGGCGGAAGCAGTACTAATACCGTTTTCCCGGGCGATTCGGTAACCGTCACCGCGCATCACGGGGGAAATACTCTCGGGCAGACGGCAGGTACGAAAGGCACCGGCAGCACTAACAGCATTCACCACGACGGAGGAGCTGGCGGTACCGGTATCCTCACCAGCAACCCTGCCGGGGGCGGCGGCGGTGGTGGCGCGGGATCGTCAAGCGCAGGCGGTACCGGAGGTAACGGATTCGGGAACGCTGTCGGAGCCTCAGGTGGTTCTGCTGGTTCCCCGGACGGGGGAGCTGGCGGTAAAGGCGGGAACGGGAATACCACCGGGAACCCCGGGTCGGACGGGAACAGCCTCGGAGGTGGCGGGGGTGGCGGTTCCGGGCGCACAGGGGGCACCACTGGCGGGAATGGCGCTGGCGGGCAGATCAGCCTGACTTATACTGCTGCGATTTCCGGGACCGCGACCATGACTGGGGTGGGAACGCTCACCGCGCAGGGCGGTCCGCGAGGGGCCGCGACCCTTTCCGGGGTAGGTACTCTTTCCGCGCTGCGTACCGGAGCGGGGAACGCCACCCTTTCCGGGGTTGGCACGATGACGCCTAACGCCACCCTGGGCGTGAAGGCAAGCATCTCGGGCGTCGGTACCATGTCCGCGTCCGGGGGGCTCCCCAGTGCCACGATCGTCAACCAGTGGGCGAACTCGTACGGACAGGGAACTACTTTCGGAAGTACCACATCTGCGCTGCAATCCTGCGTCGTCCCGCTGAACCTGGCAAACTCAGTCGGGGTCGGATCGGGTACTCCTACTGCGGGAAACTGGCTGTTCTGCATTGCGTCGTGGACACAGGACCCTCAGATCATCAACGTTCACACGGGAGTTTCTGACGACACTCATCAGTGGTGGCGGCAGTTCCCCGCGAGCGGATCGGGACAGAACGTCCGCACCGGGATTTCATATGTTCCCAACATCGGGATGGGAGCAACCAATACGATTGTCCCGCAGTACGTTTACTGCGCCCCGGACATGTCGATCGCGGCTATCAACGTTCTCGTCGTGGAAATCGCGGGTCTCGGACCATGGGATACGGTAACGGCGAGGACGAGTAACTACACATCCTCGGGAACCTCGGTGAGCCTGTCGCTGGGAGCCCCGTCACAGGCAGCTTTCACGATGGGTGCCGTGGGGGGAGATAACATCGCATCAGGGCAGGCTTTCGCCCCCGCGACATGGACGACTCTCGCTACCCAAACGCAGAGCAACGACGTAGACACTACGTGCGATAATATTCTCACCGCAGCATTCCTTTCAAGTACCCTGGGATCAGTAAGCGTATCGGGGACTTCCAGTTCCTCGGAGGATCTGTCAGGGATACTGCTCCAGGTGCTCGTATCAGCAGCATCCCCGGTACCCGCGAGCCAGAATCCGAATTGGCCTTACACGAAGTTCGAGGCAGCATTCGGGGGAGGGTTCAACACTCCGAATTCGGAACTGACCTGGACGGATCTGACGAGCAGGCTGTGGTCCTGGGATGAAACCACGGGAATTCAGTATCAGCTGGGGCAGCTTCAGTCCACGAACCTTGCCCTCGAACTGGACAACTTTGACGGGGCGCTCACCCCGAGTGCGACCCCGTGGAGTTTTTCCACTGTCGGAACCCCGGGGCTGCATAACTTTTTCACGGTGACAACCGCGAATGCCGCGAGCATCAGCGTAGGTGACGGATTCACTGACACCGTGAACTCGGGGACTTTCTTTACCGTTACGAGCATCGGGACTCCCAGTGGCGGTAACGTGAACATCACGTTCTCCCCGTCCGCGACCAGTGTCATGACCAGCGATACGGTAAGTCAGGTAAGTCTTACTGACGGGACTCCGATACGTATCCGGTTCGCGCTGGGGACTTTCGGGGGTCGCACTATTAACCGCTGGTATTCAATCCAGCGGAACTCCCACGAATGGGAGGGACAGCTATCCAGTGTCCTGCGCAAGTGGTCTCCTGTTACGGGAACGGACATCTGGTCCGCGATGTCCGCTGTTGCTCCTGCGTTCTACAGGTCTGAGATTTACGAGGACAACCCGTACGCGTGGTACCCGATGGACGACCAGCCCCTGGAAGGCGGGGTTCTCCCTCTTATCCTGCTGAACGCTGCCTCCGGGAATACGACGGTGATGAATATCGTCCCGTCCCCGAACGGGATCACCGCGCAGGATACTTACGGATTTAACGGGGTTGACATCACGGCAAAAGTGGCTTCCAATGGTTTCTTCGGGATCGTAGGATCAGTCACCCCTCCTGCCGGGAGTGTCGCCACATACGGAGTGGGGGCAAACTCGGGATGGATGTACGGGGATCCTGTATCCAGTCCTTCTGCAATCGCCTCCTCCGGGAACCCGGTCCAGGCTGCCCCCGGGAGCGCAAGCTGGCAGCAGTCGGGGATGCTTGGGAGTACCGGGTCGCACGGATGGTTCCTGTCCGCGAACGATAACAGTTTCCCCGGGCTTTCCGGGGGGGTTACGATTAAAGGCTGGTTCAACGTCGGATTGCAGGGATCCGGGAGCGGGTACAACTACTTTGTCTCCATGGACAACTTTGATAACACGTCCCTGACCGCACAGCCGTTCACCTCGATTACCATCTGCGAACTGGCTACCGCGACAGCTCCCGTGTGCGTCCTCCAGCTGGATTCCAGCGGGCACCTCAATCTGATTACCTATAATGGGGCGACAGGAACTTCGCATAGCATTTATTCCGCATCCGACCTGCGCTCCGGGGCATGGAATTCCGTGGACATCCTGCTGACCACAACGACATGGCAGGTACTGCTCAACGGGGGAATAACCGCGAATGTCTCCGGGTCCGCGACAGGAATGACATCTGCGTGGAAATACCTGATCCTCTGCGGGGACATGGGGTCCGGGGGTGGCACGAACACGTCCAACCTGGTGCACGGGGGGAACATGGCACTGTCCCACTGGGCAGTGTTCTCTTATCAGCTCCCCGTATGGCGACTGCTTGCGCATTACACTGCCGCGATCACCGGGTTCGGGCTGATTCCCGCTCCTATCGTCTCCCTCGCTCCGGTGTCCTCCCCTCCGGGTGCCGGTGTGTCGCTGGACTTCTCGGGACTGGACCAGACCAGTGACGGGGGATATCAGACGACCCCGGACGGGGCGTTCTATTCGGGAAGTTACGGGGGTTCCCCTGGTAATCCCCCGAGCGGGGGGGCGGGCAGCGTCTCCGGGTTCACGTTCTCGCTTATCGCGACCGCGAACGCGGGAGCTTATTCTTCCGGTCCGTCAGCTCGTGCGATCACCTCGGGTATCGGGCAGGTTATCCAGTACACCAGCACCGGGATTAACCAGTTTTTCGCATGGCCTTACGCCATGTGGATGTCCTGGGTAGGGCTGGCACCATTGTTCACCGTGTATACGTCCGCGAGCGTGGGCACTGAGAAACTCCTGGAAACTGTCGTGGGAAGCGGGGATTCACTGCAATCCGGGTTCGGGTCGGGTGCCTCCCCCCCGAGTGCCGCGACAGCTCTCGGGGATTCCGTGGGACAGCGGATTGAGCGCCTGATGCGCGCCGGGAGATGCACGACCCCGCAGCGTTCCATCGACCCGGCTCCTGACCTGGTGCAAGCTCCTGGTTTCTCTGGCGGCGGGCAGCAGGTGGGAAGCTCTGTTCAGGCGATCCAGCAGTCTGACGGGGGAATGCTTTACGTGGACAACCAGGGGAATCTCACGTACTGGATGCGGGATCATCTTGCATCCCAGTACAGTAACCCGGTGTGGACTCTCACCCCGAACGCTCCTCCTACGGCGGGGGCTACCACTGATAAAATCCCGTATTACGAGCAGTATCAGCTTGTTAACGATCCACAGCGTATCTACAACGTGATTACCGTGCAGCCGTTCTCCCCGAGCGGGGCTCAGCTGCCGCTGCTCACCCCGAGTGATGCTGCTGACGTGCTGGCTTCGCAGATACAGCACGGGGCTCAGCCTCTCGCGGTTGTCTCCTGGCTGCAGGATCAGACTGTGATGCAGAGTCAGGCTAACTGGCTGTTCACCAACTTCGGGAGCCCGCAGACCCGGGCTCAGAATGTGCATATTGACGCTGCACCCTATCCTCCCGCGTGGAATATCGTGGCGAGCATAAACATCGGGGATATCCTCACCCTGGAAGAATGGCAAGTGGGAGGAGGCGGAGAAGTTCTCACGCTCCGCGTCACGGAAATCAACCGGAGAATCCGGTTCGGGGGACAGAACAACAACAACGCAGGTGACGGCGAGGTTGTTGCTAACATTGAGCTTATCTGTGATTTCGAGCCTCCTAGTTACTATTAGAAAGGATGGCTATGCGGGTTTTCGATTGCGTCATCGTCAGCTCAGAGGCTGACCTGCAACTTCTCGAAGCACGTTTCACTGAGCTTGAGGATCTTGACGTAGTGCATGTCATCTGCGAGGCAGCGGTAACTCTTGACAAGACCCCGAAACCTTTGCATTTCGCGGAGAGTAACCTCTGGGAAACCTACCGGGGAAGATGGAATCACGTCCGGGTGGAGGCGCATGAACTCCCGCAGAACGCTCCAGCCCTGGAAAAGAAGAACGCATTGCGGGAATACCTGGCACAGGCAGTGAATGCGGAACAGGATGACATCGTGATGCACGGGGGGATTGACGAGATTCCCTCCGAGGCTGCGGTGCAGGGGCTGATCTCCCGGGAGGCTCACGTCCCCGTGGGAATGGAGATGCGCTGGTGCGCGTACTCCCCGAACCTGATGCATCCTCGTCCCTGGCGGGGAACGGTAGCACAGGAGTGGCGGCTCGTCGGGAGCTTCTCCGGGATGAGGGAGAAAAGACTCACCCTCCCCGCGATCGTGAACGCGGGCACCAGGCTGTCCATGCTGGGAGAAGAACCCCCGGAGGGGAACGTGCACCCGGACGGGATTGCACTGCTGCATTCAGAGATAGATGAGACGTACCCGAAATGGGTGCGTGCTCGCAAAAACTGAAAACTAAATAGCTAGAGAGGGGAATCCTTGTGGAAAGCTTCCTGCCATTGATTACCGGGGGTGGCGGGGCGCTTATCGTTCTGGCTCTCTGGGTGTACGCGTTTTTCACCGGGAAAATCCACTCTGAACAGGAGTTCTCCCGGCTGGAAGAAGAAAACAAGGAACTGCACACAGAGAATAACGCCCTGCGTTCAGCCATATCTTCGGAGCGGAAAACAGTTGACGAGACTGCCTCAGCAGGGCAGGTTACCAATCAGCTGATCAGCGCCCTGGCTGGTCTTGCTGCCGGGAGAAACCCGACTCCACCGCCGTCCGCGCCGCTGGAGCTGACCGCGAAGGACGTGGGGCTGTGAGATGGCGGAGACGTATAGCGGAACTTGATGAGCGGGTAGCCGCCGCGAAAGAACGTGCGGAAAGTGCTGAGCAGGAAGCCCAGTATTCCGCTGAGCGACATGAGGAAATCCGCTCTCAGATTGTCGCGCCGCTGAAGAAAGCGGCAGAACATAATCAGTTCGCGGAGCTGCTGCGGGCAACGCTCGTCAACGGGCATCATCACAATAGGACACCAGCATGACACAGGACCAGCTAATCATCCTTCTCTACAAGATCGTGCTGCTCACGAACATTGCCTCGATCCTCGCGTTCATCGCGATCTACACGAGGCTTGCCCCCTGGTGGGAGAATGTCATCGGGAGGAGCATCGTATTCCTTGACGTTCTCCTGGGGATGGCGTTCATTCCTTCCACGATCTCCCTGTTCTGGTCGTTCAACCGGCTGACATCATACATCGCGGCATGGGTTGACATCGGGATTTTCATCCTGATCGCAGGGGGAATGGTGTGGCGTTCGATCAGGTGGATTCAGATTCACAAGGATTCCAGGAAAGAAGAATCATCTACAGAGGAGTCATAATGGTTCGCTTGCTCGCGATAATAAGTCTCGCATTCTCGTTCGTTTTCTACGCATGGAACCTGCATCACGACCGGATCGACTCGATGCTGCTGCTCATCCTCGGACTGCTGCTGTGGTGCATCAGCGAAGGCTGGGATCATACCCCGTGGCGTCGAGGGTAGTCTGCCGTCCTTGTGAGATCGCGGAATACCTGACAGAGGAAGCCTCGCTGCTGGAGAAAGACTTCTCAGCAGGGATACGCATGTGGCATGATAAATGCAAGCAAAAGGACTGCGACTGCCAGGTGAAACCCCGTGAGAGAAGACTACTGCAAAGAGTGCGGTCGGTGGCTGGAGATAAAAACTGCCGCGATGTGCACTGAATGCTACGACAACTGGTGCGAGGGTTACCGTGCATCTCATTGCTGAAGACTGGGCTCAGCTGTGGCCTAACGTGTTCGCGATCTCTGTGTGGACGATAGCGCTGTTCATCTGGCACCATTTCTCCCTGAAAAAGCATATCACCGCAAAGCACGAGGAACTGAAAGAACACATTACCGCTAGTACTGGACAAGCTTCTGGGGATGATCTACCCTCAGGAAATGAGGAGGGTTCATGACCATCACCATGTTTGACTCAATCGATGTCAGCACACTCCCCGCAGGTAACTTTGCATATGCAGGGTATGTGGACGGGCACTGGGCTACGTACCCGAAGCTGAAGGCAAAGTTTCCCCACGCGAACCTGCTGTCCATCGCGGTGTTCGCGCACGATGACGCGGACTGCCTCGATGTGGAACCCGGGGACGCCACCCCCGCGCAGGCTCCCGCGTGGGTTAAGCGGCAGAAAGCCCCCCGCCCGTGCCTGTACGCGAGCGTGAGCACGATGAACGGGGTGCTGACCATCCTGGCTAAGGCGGGAATCCAGCGGAACTCCGTGAGGCTCTGGAGTGCCCACTACGGGCACGGGGAGCACATCTGCGGACCGTCCACGTGCAAGCTGGTGAACTCCGCGATGGACGGGACGCAGTGGACTGATGTCGCCCGGGGAATCTCCCTGGATCAGTCATTGCTACATGATGACTTTTTCGGGGGCGCAGGAACGACAGATTCTACCGGAGGGACCGTGATACCAGTGACATATTCCTCAGTGACCAGGCTGCTTCCCGTATTGCAGCAGGGGGTTTCCGATACGAACCTCCCGCACTGGTATGTGCGGAGAGTCCAGGCGATCGTGAACTACATCTACGGGTACAAGTGCAGCGTGGACGGGGAGTATGGTCCGGAAACCGCGAACGCGGTGAAACTGCTCCAGCGGCAGTACAACCTCACAGAAGACGGGATCTGCGGTGTGCAGACCTGGGAGAAAATCGTCGGAGGATAATATGAGCAAGCTGAAGAACCTCGGGCAGTACTCGAAGTTCCTCACCGGGATCGCGGGTCAGGCACTGACGTTCGCGACCTTGTATTACGGGACGAACCACTGGGTTTCCGCTGCAGTTGCCGCAGCGGCAGCTCTTGGCATCTACGCGGTCCCCAACTCGAAGCCGCCTGTCGTATAATCAGGCGTGAGCATGCCCCTGTCAGGACGAGAGGCTGACAGGGGCTGCTTTTACTATTCCAGGAGGAATACGGTGAATCTCAAGTTTTTCTGGGAGTGCGTCAAATACCCTGTCCTGGTGCTCCTCGCAATCGCGCTGATCCTGATCATCGCGAAGCTGGTATGATCATTCCCATGTCTGAGCTGCGCACGTTTTCCACCGGGGCAACCCGGGACACCACCGAGGGCAAGCACGAGCCGTGGAATTTCACCAGCGCCCTGGTGGAGAAGCGGTTCTGCGAGTACATGCACAAGCATCGCCAGCAGAGCGACGGGAAGATGCGTGACAGCGACAACTGGAAGCAGGGGATACCCATGGAGGTATACAAGCATTCCCTGTCCAGGCATATCCAGGATCTCAGGCTGATCCTGGAAGGTTCCAGCCAGCAAGCCGGGGAAAGCGACCTGGAGGAAGTCCTGTGCGCTGTCCTGTTCAACGTGCAGGGAATGCTTTACGAGACGGTCAAGAGCAGGATCATCTCTCAGGACGTGTAGAAAATCCTGACCCCGGATTCCTGCATCATGATCTGGGACACCTCCCATGAGCTTCCCCAGACCGGGTGAACAAGGTCAGGCTTATCGCAGGTCACTACCGCTTTCAGTCCCGCCTGGATAATAGCACGAGCGCAGTCGCAGCAAGGGAAAAGGGGGACGTACATGACCGCACCCCAGACTCTGACCCCGTGACGTGCCGCGTTGTAGATCGCGTTACGTTCAGCGTGTTCAGTCCACCGGAGTTTCTCTCGGATCCCATCACGCACCTCACCGCTGTACCGTTCCTCAATGCTGTCGTCTACTCCCCGGGGGAATCCGTTATATCCAGCGGAGAGAAGCTGCCGGGATTCCAGCCCGATAATCACGCACCCGACTTTAGTATTGCGGTCCTTGCTCCAGCTCCCGATTTCCCGTGCAAGCCCGAGCCAGCGAGCATCCCAGTCAGCCATCTTATATCGCCCCTGACCTGATCGCAGAGTCAATCCACGGTATTACCTCGTCCAGTATCTTATCAAGGGAAGTGCTGGCGGTGAACCCGAGGATTCCTGCTGCCTTGCTCACGTCCGGGATGCGGCACTGAACATCATACTCGAACGGGATATCGTGAATGAGCCTCAGCGGGGTGTCGCCTTTGATTTTCCGCCAGATCATTTCCGCGAGCTGACGTACGGTGGTCCCCTGGTTTGAGGACAGGTTGAAATCCTCGTTCACCGCGTCAGGGTGTTCCATTGCGGTGATGATCCCCTCCGCGAGGTCCCCCCCGTAAGTGTAATGCCGCACCTGCGACCCGCTCCCGAGGATGTGCAGCGGATCCTGACCTTTCAGGATTTTCTGTACCAGGTCGGGAACGACATGACTTGTTGCCAGCTGCGTATTTCCAGGGAGAATATCCCTCTCCGGGAAAGCCTGGGATTCCCCGATGCCCACGCAGTTGAACGGGCGTACGAGGGTGTAGGGAAGCTTGTACTGATCCCAGGCGGCTTTCGCGAAGTATTCCACCGCGAGCTTCTGGAATCCGTACGCTGAGGATGGGGGAGGGATCTGGAGCTGCTGCCCCTCATATGAGGGATACGCTGAGGCGTTCTCGTACACCATCGAGGATGACATGAACGTGACTTTCCTCAGCCTCCCGTACCTGCGTGCGCTGAGCGCCGCATCGCAGGCAGCTGCGGTGATCCGCTCGTTGGCTGCCAGCAGGGTGTAGGGATAGGCGTGGAAGTAGGAGATTCCCCCTATCATCGCGGCGTTCGCGATGAAATGGTCACAATCGCGGAGCAGCCGGGTCACCGTCTCGGGATCTCGCGCATCACCTTCGACCAGCTGATAGTCATTGTCGTAGGATCTGCGTACCTTCCCGTATTTAGAAAAGTTGTCCAGCCCCACGACTTCGTACCCGCGCTGGAGCAGCTCCCCGAGGAGGTATCCCCCGATGAATCCCGCGCTCCCGGTGACCAGTACTTTCATGCTTCTCCCCTACTGTCCTGACGATATCCCCGTGTAGGTAATACTACCGGGGGCGGTAGGAGTCGGGGAAGCGTCAGGAGTCACTCCTGACGGGGCTCCAGAGCCCGCAGGGGCACTGGAAGGGGAAGGCAGGATGCTAGGGGGGGTGCTGGGCGACGACACGGGAGAAGGCTTCTGGGAGCTGTACCCGCCAAGTGTCGTCCCGTACTGGGTCCCGTTCCCCAGGTTCGAGGAAAGAGTCTTCCCTGTCACACCTTCTATCGCGAACAAGGTGACGATCGCGGACACGAGGCAGAACGCCAGGATGCCCGCAGAGACACGTACCCGCTTGCCTATCCCCCAGTCCCGGGTGATGCTGTGCGACGCCTCAGCACGGATCAGGGAACGCTCCAGGGGCAGGTCTGCCAGCCGCTCGTAGGGAGCTGGCGTTTTCCCCTGATTCCTCCGGGCAACCACTCTCGCGTGCGCTCTGCGTGCCTTGTCCTCAAACCAGAAAGCACCCACGCTGTAAGTGACGGACGCGATAGCAGCCCCCGCGATAGTCCCCGCTGTCTTGAAAAACGACCCGATCACCATGGACAGGATGGATGCTCCTGCCCCGGCAGCGAGGGTAACCGGGGATAGTTTTTTCTTTTCGTCCTCCGCCATCAGAAACCGAGGAAGATAAGCACGATCAGGATGACAGTGATGACAACGAGAGTTATCATCGTTTTTGTAGATACCCATCCAAGCCCGTAGACGCGCCATTGGAGCTTTCCGTTCACCCTGCGGGTTGAATCCGTCTTTCTCCTGGCTGGCTGGTTTCTCATTCCTTATCCTCCTGCTTTCCTGCATCGCGGACAATATTTACTGCCATCTGTCGCGGGATAAACCTTGCAACGGAGGCATATTCGCGGTGGATTTATGCTCACGCACCCCCGCCCAGAGTCGAACCGGGCAGCCAGGTTTAGGAAACCCGGTGAAAGATCCGCAATCGGGGGCTAGCGGAGAAGGAAGACACACAACCCGAGGAGGGTCAGGCACCCGAGGACGAACGTGATACTCCCCCCGGGAATGCCCAGTCCCAGCTTCTTCCGGAATCCCTCCGAAAGGAAACAGATCAGTAGCCCGACGCATCCGAGACAGAACAAGACGGTTGCGGCAACATAATCAAACGTATCGAGCGGTGCTGTCTGTGCTGCCAGTATCATTTCTGTTCCTCCTCCGAGACCCGCACGAGAATCGAACTCGTCAACGAATGGGTTGCAGCCATTCTCCCACACCAGTGAGATGCGAGCCATGGTACCCCCGTCTGGAGTCGAACCAGACATCAAAGCTTCGGAAGCTCCGAGGCGAGTCCGTCACCGGGGGCATTTTCAGCGCTGGACTGTCATCCTGACGGCAGTCGATACCGCCCCGGCGATAAGTGCGGCAGCTGCCGCATTCTCGCTGACCGCTATCAGCGGAAGTGAGGACAGTATTATCACTGTGTTAATCCACATCCATATTTTCATCAGGTACGCCTGCAACAGTTACAGCGCTGACCGCGTACACACAGGTACTGGCAGATCACGCAGAAGGTCATCCCGTCGCGTCGCACGTGGATCATTTCCTTCGGAAAATAAGTCTTCATGACAGCTATCTGGTTAGGTTGGTGAACGTCTTATTCCATTTATGCCTATCCTTGCCCGAGCAAGTATAGATGATCAGCCCGGTGCTCTGACTCCCTATTGCTCTTCGCGGGGGAGCCTTGCATTTCGGGCATCTTGGCGGAAAACTGAGGACTTTACCCACGTACCGGATACAAGAATCGAACTTGTCTAGCCAGAGGCAATTGCTTTACAGGCAATCGAGCATCCCAGTGCAAGATCCGGCGAGTCAGCGCGAGGTGTACTGACCCGGATAATATCGATGCATTACTTGCTCCTAACCGAAGTCCCGACCGACTTATTGTAGCATACAGAACAAATAGTCGCACCTTTAATGCGACGCCTTATCCTGCAAAGGGAACACTTTTGTTCCCTGCGTCTCCCTAGAATCCTCACAACTCCCCCTTACTCGGGCGAATACCGAGAATTGAACTCGGATAACCGGATTCACAGTCCAGCGCACTACCATTGTGCTATACCCGCCATGAGAAAGCCCTGGAGTGCAAGCGAACACGTGATATGTAAGTTAACCAGGACTTTCGTAGTCGATGAGGGACTCGAACCCCCGCGCCGCGCCTTGTAGGGGCGCTGCTCTGCCGCTGAGCTAATCGACCGTATTATCTTCTTCGCCTCCGCGAGAATCTCCTGTCAATCATGTAAGCAATCGCCCCGATGATCAGCGCGTAGCTGACCTGTGCTATGGCATTCCCTGTGGAATAGTGCGCGGGGTGAAAAAACCCGTGCAGCGGACCAGGATGGACTGTCGCATACAAGGTACCGCAGAATGCTACCGCAGTTATCAGTACCGCTATCATTTCTTTTCCTTTCCTTGCGCACACCCGAGAGGAATCGAACCTCCATCAACGGCTTCGTAGGCCGTTATCCTAGTCCTTTAGACGACGGGTGCATGAAAGTCCAGAACCTAACCACAAAATCCTTTGAAGCTAACCCCCGGACCCGTGGAGATGCCCGGTGTCGAACCGGAGTCCTAGCCAGTTCCGGCATCACCGGCTTTAAGGCTAGTCGAACCCTTCTCATCCCCGTAGGCGACAAGGGAATTGAACCCCTATCCCTGGCTTGTCGAGCCAGTGCTCTCCCATTGAGCTAGTCACCCGGAATTCAGTTGTGTCCTGCAACTATAATACCCATGATAAGCGCTACGATTGCCAGCAAGCCACTGGAGACTAGCAGTCCCCGCAGCCCGAATAGCCGCGCTGAGGCAATCACGACACAAGCTGAGGCAATTACCGTAAGAGAAAACCCGACAGCCGTGAGGGCAGGTGAGTTCAGTTTGTCTGCAAGCATCATTTCAGTTCCTTCATCTTACGGGACATCCGTTACTGCTGACACCGCAATGCGTTCCGCCTCTGGGGAGACAGTAGGGACAGTGGCAACTACACAATACGAGTACTTTTTTAACCAGTGCCACACTGTTCCCCCAGCGATCCTACCGGGAGTTGAACCCGGGCTATCGCCTTGACGGGGCGATGTGATGTCCGCTTCACTATAGGACCATTGGTGACCGGGGCAGGGCGGAACCATATACCCCGATCCGCTGACCCCCCCGGATTCGAACCGGGACCGAACTCCTTAACAGGGAGTGACTCTGCCAGTTAAGCTAGAGGCCAAAGTTCGGGGCAGTTTACAGACATACCCCAGGTCCAGTAGCGGGTCCCGGATTCGAACCGGGGTCCTCTGGGTTATGAGCCCAGCGAGATACCTAGCTTCTCCAACCCGCGTCGATGTTTAAACCCTACACCCAGCAGCAGCCGGTGTCAAATCTTATTCCTGGCTTTCTGTGCCAGGCGGCAGATCAGCGGGGCACTCACTCCGCACATCTTCCCCAGTTCCCGCAGGTGCAGTCCCGTGAGGGTCATCTCCAGGGCAACCTGATCCCTCTCCGAGGACAGCTCCCGGGTCTGCTCTTTCAGCTCGTTCATCTCGTCTGTCAGCTTCGTGAACCGGTCAACGAGACACCAGATGTGCTGCTTCATGATCCTTCCTTCCTGCGTACCGACATCTCGTATCGACCGAGATACTCGTCCTTATGAGAGACGCGTGATAGCCAGTTCACCATGTCGGCGTGATCCCACGGAGATTCGAACTCCGTCCCCGAGGGTGAAAACCTCGGATCCTAACCCATAGACGATGGGACCATGTATTATGGTGCGGTGATTCCTTTAGGGAAAAGCCCGCCACATTTCGTGCACTTAACCTTCCTGGTAATCCACGGAACCTTGTGAACCCAGGTGATAGCGATCACTTTCTTCTTCGCGAACTTGTGAAACCCGCCGCGAGGACACCTGTATACCGTTGTCATGCGTTTCTCTTCCAGTTTTCCATCAGTACTCTCCCCACCCCCCCGAGGACTCCCCTGCGCTCTGCGCGGATGATCCTCCTCTTATGCGGATGCCTGCGGATCACCCCGGAGACTGTGACGCATGGTTTTCCTGGATACGCCCAGCACCAGCCGCAGTTGGCTGCCAGGGCATCCTGTTCGTCAGGTGTCAGTGGTTTCATGCGTACTCCCACGGAGACTTGAACTCCGTTCCCGTGTCTGAGAAACACGGATCCTAACCCATGGACGATGGGAGCATGGCAGGTCTTCCCGAGCACCTAGACCCCTTAGGTGCCTGCCCAGCTCTATCAAAGGGGGATCGCACCCCTGGAAGGAATCGAACCCTCATTGACTGCTTAGAAGGCAGTAGTCCTGTCCTTTGAACGACAGGGGCGTGTTTACCCGAAGTTCTCGCTGTCCCTATGATACTTGACTAGCCGGGACCTGTGCAACAAACCCTGATGAGACTTGCCGTCCTTGAACGCTATGCACCATTTCCCTTTTTCCGCGCCGCAGTCATCGCAGCTGTAGTGGTTCTTGATGTAGACGCGGATACCACTAGGGGGAGCCATCAGGGAAGCTCCTCTGTGATCACGGGAGCCAGCATACCAGCGTCGCGGAGGACTTTCATCGCCTCATGGTGAGGGTCCCGCTGCCAGTACCCGTAGGTTCCGGCAGGAACCCACTCCCAGACGATATCGACAGGCTCCATGCTCTCGTCTGAGTGATGTGCGAAAAACTGTTCCAGGTCCATATCATCTCTTAACGCGGTATTCTACGATCTCTACGGACGCGACCCTGGTCAGGTGCTTTCTGTCCCTGGTGTGCGCCCTGGCTTCCCGGGTGGCGTTAGGATACCCGATGCCCTTGGTGGGTCGCCACTCGCAGTGCAGGCAGACGACCTTCGTCTTGCCCTCCACCTTCCACATCGTGCGGATCAGGTCCCCGAGACGTATGTCTTTCGATTTCTTTTTCAGCATTCATCCTCCTGCGTAGGCTAGCTAGGAGTTGAACCCAGTATCCGCTGTTCATAAGACAGGTGCCTCAACCGTTTGGCTTCTAGCCCGTAGACACCCAGGGAATTGAACCCTGCACGACTACGTTATCAGCGTAGCTCCACCAACCAGGTGAACTGATGTCCATGTGTTTACGCCGAGAGCAGAGGTGTCGATCCCCCAGGAGTTACCCTGTCCCTGCTTTCAAGGCAGGGTGCTACGCCGGTAGCATGCTCCCGTCAGAAACAGCCCCAGCATCCGCGTGAGCGGCAACTTGAGACCTTGCATCCTCCGCAGATACCGCACTTCCCGTGTTGCTTATTCCCGCATTCTTTTGCGTACACTGCCATGTCGGTAGCTCCCGTTACTTCGGAGAATGCCGGTAATTCGGGGATTTCGGTGACTGGCAGACGATCGAAGCCGGTATCGTACTGTACTGCTTCGTCGTCCAGTAGCGTCCCTCCCGGTAAAGATCCTCACCGCAGAACCTGCACTTTTTCATTTCGTTTCCTTTCAGAGTTTCGTCTTACAGAAAGGGCACGTCACCATCCTGGCGTGATGGCTGACGTACATGACCTGACGGACAGGTTTATTGCATGCCGTGACGTTCGCCCAGTTCTTCGTGTAATGAGTGTACTGCGTTTCCATGCGGAGAGCGGAGGTCCCGAGCCCCAGTGTCTCACAGGACACCCAGCTGTTTTCGAGGCAGCGCCTGCTCCCTGGCAGGTTCACTCTCCATGGAAGAGGACGACGGACTCGAACCGTAACCCGTAGGCTCAACTCGTTTCCAGCGAGTGCCCGTACCCTGACGGGTTCATCCTCCGTGCTTTACTTCTTTTTCCTCAGCTGCTCCACCCTGTGAACCTTGTGAGCATGCCGACCAGGGGTAGTCTGCGGAGGATGCTTCTTACCCTTATAGGGGCACCTGGGCTTTCCGCAGGCGCACGGACCGGTGACGGGAACACGAGAACTCTCGTAGAGCTGCCGGTCATCACTCAGCCTGCGTACCACCCTCTTGCGGAACAGCGCCTTCCTCGAAAGGAAAGCGACAAGCCCGATCATCAGCAGTACGAATATCGCGAATCCCATTCTTTTCCCTTTTCAGTTCCCGCCCCCGCCGTTCGTCAGGGGCTTTCCGCAATGCGGACAGAAAACCTTACCATACGGGGCTAGCTTCAGGCATCCGGTGCACATGATCATTCTCTTAATCACGCGGAGGACGGACTATTCGAAAGCCACAGTATCACCTGCGCATCCGCTAGCAACGGAGCCCGGCACGCCTGTCCGGTTCATCCTCCAGGTGCCACCGCTCTACCCCAGGATAGTCCGGGCTCACGGGAACGCGGTAGCCACTGTCCCGTGTCTTTCAACTCCAAGGGTCGTAATGCTCGTACCGATACTGATTACTAGGACGTGCGTGCAGCTTTGCCATACCCAACCCCCCTCTCAGGAAATCAGTATAGCACCAGGTCTCCGGTGATCGGGTCCAGGTTCTCATCATAGTCCGGTCCGAACGCGGCTGCGGTATACGTAGGAGTCCCTCCGAATTCGGTAAGCCCCGCATCCTGGATCAGCTCACAGGTAACCTGTGCCGCTTTCGCCTTCTCGACAAGCGCGAGCAGTTCTTCCTCGCTGTTCACGATGCAGCATATCTTACGGAAATTCCCCCGGATCCAGTCAGATTCAGCCTGGGTGATGAACGCGCAGGCAAACAGCTTATCGTCCTGCGGGTGTAGTTTGCTTGCACCCCCGAGTCTTTCAATCTGATGAGTCAGGAATGCTATCGAGGCATGCGCACCCTGTGCTATTTCCTTACCCCGGCGCATTTTCAGGTCTTTCCGTATAACGATGACCTGCTTGACGTTTCCCATTTCTTTTCCCTTCCGTACGCTGAGAGAGATTTGAACTCTCACGACCCTTCCGGATCACTGGATTCTGAGTCCAGCGTGTCTGCCATTCCACCACCAGCGCATACCGCCCTCACGGACGGGTGAAACCCATCACTTCCTGCAGTCCGGGAGCTGAGCTAGCCTTCCCGAACGACTCGATCCTCATTACCGTACCACTCCCGTACCCGTCGATCATCTTGTTTTTCCCGATGACGATCCCGACGTGCCCAGGAGGAGATTCGCCCCCTACGAGGACCCCGCGAAAGTATACCAGGTCCCCCGGGTGAGGGTGAGATACGTGCTGCTGTGCACTCCACTGCTGCTCAGATGTCCGCTGAGATGAGGGGAGCCTCCATGCCCTGTACGTCAGTCCTGAGCAGTCGAACGCATTCGGTCCTTGCGCTCCCCACAGGTACGGTTTCCCCAGCTGAGCCCTCGCGTACGAGATTGCCTGTCTTGCTGAGCGAGAGGCGTGATAACCTCCCTTATGGAGGACTTTCTTGTCCCCCGCGTACGCCATCCCTACCAGGATTATCGCGACAATAACCAGTAGCTTGCGCATTGCATCCCATTCTGTTCTTTTCTTTTTCGAGCGAGTGACGGGAATCGGACCCGCGTATCTAGCTTGGGAAGCTAGAACTCTGCCATTGAGCTACACTCGCATCACGAGAGAGACGCAAATTACCAGGTTTCACCGGTTGATACCTGCAACCTCACGTCCTCCCGCAGGAGAAACCAGGGCTCCGTGGGTGAATCAACCCTGATTTCCTTACTCCTGGAGTGACCGACGAGATTCGAACTCGCCCCCTAACCTTGGCAAGGTCAGATGCTAACCGCTGACACCACGGCCACGAGCCCACCCGGAGAATTGAACTCCGACCCCTGCCTTACCAAGGCAGTGTGCTTACCGTTATCACTAAGCGGGCACAGTCCCCTATGCGGGGACCTCGTACTTTTTCTTCTTTTTCTCCTGCTTGTACCAGTGGTACCCAGCCCAGCAGTCGAAACAATCCCTGTAGTTTTCCCTCAGTGCAGCCTGGCAGATGCAAGCGTAGGCGTTACAGGAGCATATATGCCACATGGTATCCCGTTTAACGACTGGGGGGTCGGTGTGATCGGACTGACGTAGTATCCTAGCTTACACCCGCAGTTGCGGATGTCGCAAATCTCGCCGCGTGCGTGCTGGCAGTTCCATCCCAGGCAGCTGACACACACCAGCACCCCGGTGAAATTCCCTTCCCAGTCCCTGTCCGGGACCAGCCTGCCCTCTGGCATTAGTTACCTCCGACACCCCTCATCAGAAGTACCTCCCTTCAAGGTAATCCTTTTCGCGAATGAATCTGCGCTTCTTTCCCGCGATGATGATCAGGATCATCTTACCTGACGCGGTAGCGTCCCGGTCAGACTTCTGCTGTTCCGTGAGCAGCCTGCCACCCAGGCGGGGCATGTACGATCCGGAGCGGTGCTTTTCCATCCTGGAGTTACCGCCAGGAGATCCCTGGCGCTTTGCGATGGGACGCCCTGACTTGTTAGGGAGTTCCGCTGCGTTAGGGTAACTGGTGCTCTTTATCTCTACGATTTCCATGATTCCTCCTGCTGCGGAGGCGCGACTCGAACGCGCATCTCAGAGTGCCAAAAACTCTCGGGTTGCCATTACCCCACTCCGCATTAAGCTATTCTACGATTTCCCAGTCATCCGCCTCGACAACATCCCATTGCGATAGCGTAGCTGCGCGGTTCGGGACTCCCGGGTCGTTGCTTTTTATTACTACTATCTTTGCCCAGCCTGGTGCGGGTTGTTCTATTTCCGCCCACGGGTCAAATCGACCGAAGACTGCCTGGTTTTTCCAGATTCCCCGCTGGACTTTCTTTCCGTCTTTCATCGCTCGCAGAGCATCGCTGAAATCCATTTTAAGTCAGCCTCTCTCCACAGTAACGACATCTTCGCGGCTTGAAAATAACCCAGTACATTCTCCGCAGGCAATCGGGGCAGGTAACCCACCCTTGATGCTTTCTCAATTCTTTTCTTTCCGCAGGAGTTCGTTTTGCTCTCACATTCCCCCTCCAGAGCCGGATAACAGAATCGAACTGATGTCTTCCCCTTACAAGGGGGTAGCTGCTACCACTGAGCTAATCCGGCATGCTTTAAAACGGGAACAGGCAGTGCCGAGACCTGCATTTTCTTTTACAGATACAAGCAGCCTTTGGCATTCCCGTGCATCGAGGGCATCTCATTCTTTTCCCTTTCCTTACGTGCGCCTGACAGGATTTGAACCTGCACAGCCCTTGCGGACCACTAGCACCTCAAGCTAGCGCGTATACCGTTCCGCCACAAGCGCATGGGCGAATTTCACGACACAGGATCGCTACTCCCGTCACGGCGCTAAGCCGCACATCAAGCCCGTCGCTAGAGCCCCAGCCCTGTACTGACCAGGGACTGCCGCATTACGAGTGCGGTGCACTGCCATTATGCTACAGGGGCATGCCGAGAGAGGCGTAAGCCAGCTGGCGCACCGTTTCTCTCTCCAGTCGCAAGACAGCCACGCCTGCGATCTGTTGCGCTTCCGGAGCTGGATTCGAACCAACATCACCAGGTTCAGAGCCTAGCATCCTGCCGTTGAACGATCCGGAATTGTATTACTTTTTTGCATGAATTCTCATGTGCGCTCGTATTTCTTTATTTGAAAAGAACCTCCAGCAAACCCCGCAGCATATATTTTTCAAGACGTTTTCCTCTTTTGCGTAGGCGACCCCGGATTTGAACCGGGAAACGACTAGGTTTGAGCTAGCCAGGTATGCCAGTTCCCTTCAGTCGCCCTTACATAAAACTGATAGTAATATAACCTCTCCCGAGACACAATGTGCAAGGGATTTTCTCCCCGTTCTCATCGAGGATAAACTCTCCGTCCTCGTCTTTCATGAACTTATCGCCGTTACAGCGATCACATTGCTTTCTCATAGTACTCCGACTCGGGTTCGAACCGAGGACGACGCGGGTTAAAAGCCCACCGCTCTTCCACTGAGCTATCGGAGCATGATGCCCGAAGTCAGGTTCTGTTTAGTCCCCATGATTTTCTCCTAGCAATTCTTGTGGCACTGTCTCGTGTGCCTCTTATGATGCTTCCCGTTAAGGCAAGGGCGGCAGCGGCAGTCGCACCATCCTGTATATGAGCACATATCTCATCATTCTCCTTACGTACTCCGAGTGGGGATCGAACCCACGACACGACGGTTAAGAGCCGCCTGCTCTAGCCACTGAGCTACCGGAGCATCAAAGCTTTCGGGGGAGCCTGTTTCGGCTCCGCCTCAACCGGGGCTGCTTAGGCTTTCGCATGACAATTCTCCTCTAGTTTCGCCCTTCCGACCCCCTTTTGCATCCTTCGCAGGGGACCACGGAAAGGCATCGCGGACAGTCGAACCGGGTTTTCCCCAGTCGCTTTGCTCTTCTCTTGATTATTCTCTTAGGCATGCGCCTTGTTCTTTTCTTAAACACGTCAGGCTAGCAGGATTCGAACCTGCGACCTCTAGCTCCCCGAGCTAGCGTTCTACCAAGCTGAACTATAACCTGGAACGGATGACCGGAATTGAACCGGCGTGGCTTGCTTGGAAGGCAAGGGCTTTACCACTAAGCTACATCCGCAAGATAACTCCAAGTACGAATGCGGTGACAATTAGCGCACACCACATCACACTTTTCCATCTCTGCCAAAAGAGCAGAAAGACTTCCTTTGTTAATCAATCTACTTATAGCTGCTATCTTCTTACCTCTTACGTGATCAAAATCCATTACGTAGTAAGGAAATTTCTCCTGGCAATCTGCGCAAGGTTTATCTTTTGCTTCGCGTACCATTTTCGCCAGCATTGCCCTGCGTTGAGCTGCTTGGGCAATGTAGCGTTCACGATTCTCCTGATAGTGTTTTTGTTGCGCAGGAGTGGTAGGCACTCTATCAGGATATTAAACCAGGAACTACCTAGCCAGCACTACACGACCCTGGAGGAGGAGGGACAGGCAAGCAACCGGACAGAAACCGCCCGTCCCTCCTCCCGATCCCCCCGGAATCCGCGCAGGAAGGAAAAGGACGCGGACTCAACGGAGGGGGTTTGCCGAGGACACGGATCCTCAGCGGGGAAACACGCCTGCCGCCAGTCATCAGCAGCGTGCTTCGTGCCACCCGCAGGTATCGAGCCTGCCTACACCGGGCTTCAACCGGTAGCTAATCCATCTCAGCTAGGGAGGCATACACCCCCCCTGCACCCCCGGGCAGGGGGAGGCAAGGGGAGTGGGACATTCGGACTACCAGGGCAGCGCAGTGCCTGTAGCCTGTATCTCTGAGCCTCAACAGACCGTTTCCAGTCTCCACTGAGTCGCCCGGGATACTGATCTTTTCATGCGCATCATATTACAGCTGAACTTACAGGGGGGAGAACTCAGCTGCGTCCAGATGGGAGGATTCGAACCTCCGACTCCAGCTCCCAGGGCTGGCGTTTTACCCCTTCACTACATCCGGATGGTGCCACATGCTGCCCGTTCAACCTGCTAGCAAGGGTGGCAGCTAAAGGCACGTGGCTTGCCTAGTCGGCTTACCAGGACTCGAACCTGGTCTGCTGGTCCCCGAGACCAGCGCGCTTACCCTTACACTATAAGCCGCTAACCAAATGTAATTCTCAGCAAGAAGAATTCCCTGCCTCTGCTTATTTTTGCCTGGTTCATATCTAATATGGAGCTGTCGTTTCTTGTGGAAATGACTTGTCTCTAGCCAGATCAACATGTCTGCTGGTGCGATGTAGACAATTAGTGCATCCACTTCGCTATCTAGGTAGGGATTCTTTTTTCTTATTCCACTTTGCGTAAGAGCTAGATGAATCGCTCCTTTAGTGTGAGATGCTAGCCGATTAGCATACTTAACTTGAACTCGATAGAGCTTAACCTTATCATCTAGCACTAGATCGTATCGGCACTCTCGGGTCGGACGACTAGCTATCCAGCCTTTTTCTACCGCTCGCATCAAGACCTTCAGGACAGCGAACTCGCCCTTCAGGTGAGTGTCCATCTCCACGCGGCAGATTACCGTCTTCCTCGATCCTGATTAACACTACTTGCTGGGCTGTATCACCCCGAATACCGCGAGCAAGAACAAGGCAACCATCACGAACACCATGAAGATCATTGCCTTGCGGAGCGATACGTCAGTCCCTAGCCATTTCCTGACCCTGCTCTTAGCCATTCTTTTCTCCTTCGCTTTTGCGTGGAGCGACGGGGACTCGAACCCCGGACCCCCTGCACGCCATGCAGGTGCTCTGCCAGCTGAGCTACAGCCCCATAGGGCCAGCGGTGAATTACGCTATCACCATCTCCCGTCTTATCAGGACGGGTGTCTTACGTTAGACGAGCTGGCATGTGTTCCCCCGAGAACCCCGAGTGCTCCTGAGGAGCAAGTCAACGGGGGAACGAGAGGAAATCTATCAGCTATCCCCGAGAGTGTCAAGCGGGGGGACAGCTGAAACGTCTGCGTATTTCTTGCCTGCCCTGATCTGCCATATCAGTGACTGGTCAACCGTGATCCCGTGATTACGTTTCAGCTGGTGCGCAACCACCCGCTGGGGGAGATTGACTGTCCTGATCCAGCGAATCAGGTCATCTGATAGTTTCTTATCTGCCACGTGGACCGCATCGGATTCGAACCGATAGCCTTCTCCGTGCAAAGGAGTTGCTCTGCCAATTGGAGCTAGCAGCCCATGCGGAGGACGGTACCACAACCCGTCCCCCGACCTGTACTGAAAAGATGTAGTTTTCAATTTAGCAAGCCTGTACGAGAGGCGTAACGCAGGGCGAGTAGGATTCGAACCCACATCTTCCGGGTTGGAGCCGGAAATTCTGACCGTTGAACTATCTCCCCATATATGCAGTTGAAAAGAGCCCGTCAGGTGAGAATCTTACTCTCCTGGCGGGCTCCCTGTCTAGAGGATTATTTCCCCTAACCAGGGAGCCACCTAGGATGCGTGAACGCGCACCAAGACGACGACTGTCGCCCTGTCGCTAGTTTCGCACGCTTGGTGGTCATGGAACCAAGATACCATGCCACCGGAGTGCTGTCAAACTAGATTTTGCTGAAAAAATTCATGATCCCGTCCGCTGCACTGCTGAGGAACGTTCCGATGTTATGCACCACATGCGCAGCGCTCGTGGGGCTCAGAACCACCCAGAAGATGACCAGCGCGAGCGCAAGCCACCCGGCGATAACCTTCGCGTCCATGTCAGTGCCCGAGAAACTGATGCAGCAGATGCCAGTGGTGTGCCCCGTCCATGACAACCCCGACCGCGAGGAAGATGAACACGACGATTGCGACCTTCCTGCCCTTGCTTGTACCCCTGCGGTCTACCGTTCCGCTCATGTTTCTGTTCCTTTACCTGTATGCGTATATGACTACCGCGACCAGCGCGACCAGCAGTGCCAGCATCCCCCAGGAAGCCCCGGTGGCACCGGCAGCACCCCCCGTGTTTACCGTCGCGATCACCGCAGAGGCTTTCGGGGGGACCATACTCGGGACGAACCACACCCCGAGGATCAGGATGATGAAGATTTCCAGGAGATGCCTCCAGGAAGCTCCCATCCTGAAAACGAACACTCCCAGGATGGTGAGCACACCCAGACCGCGTGCAGACCTTTCAAGCCACAGGAATGCCTGTGCGAAGGTGTCTCCTGTGTGGGGGATGCTTACTGCGAGATAGTTCATCCCTCTCCTTCGGGGGGTCCGTCATCGCCACCCATCTTGCGCCTGCGCAGCACCGGGGGCACGATGAGCGTGACCACGATCAGCCCTGCCATCAGCAGGATTAGTCCGATGGAAGCCCCGGTGGAGGCTATCGAATCCCCGGACGTGACCGTGCTGACTCCCTGCGCGATCTTCTGCGAGGTGTGAGGCAGTGCGACAGCCCCGAGGGTCAGCAGGACTATCATCTGCCAGAACGGGGTGCGCTCCCGGAATTTGAGGATGATCACGATGAGGACCATTGCGATGATCACGAACAGCTTCGCGATCCAGTGCATGATCTGCCCCAGGTAGCTGGGAACCGCGTGACCCGCGACTTTAAAAACCCCGGGACCTGGGGGAGGGTTTGAGATAAGTGCCGTGAGAATGTGCATGACCCTTCCTTTTCTGTTCTCTAATACCAGCACCGATTGGGGGCAGGATGGCTGCAATACTGATTCCATGCCCCGCACGGAGTGCCGTACCTGCCGTGAATATACGAGAGTCCCCATCTTATCTGCGTAGCAGGGTTAGTCATGTAATCCCTGCCAGCAGATGCCATCTTACTCGCGGGAAGCGCCTGCGGTATCCCGTAAGCCCCGGAACCCTGATGATTCCATACGATCTGCCAGCCGCTCTCGTGATCCCACAGGGTGTAGAGACAGCCCCACTGAGGCTGCCTGTTCCATCCGTAGTTTGCAGCTAGCTGATACCCTAGCGCTACATTGCCTTTCAGGTTCCCCGGAGCAGAAACAGAAGGGGAATGACGATGGGTTGTAAACCCGAAAGAATTCCCCTGAGTTTTCCCGACAAGAAACAGGATTACCGCGAGAAGGAAAAGGAAACCCGCGAGCTTCCTCTTCACCCTTTACCCGTACTGGCGGTAAGCACCCGTGAGCTGATGCTCCTCCCAGTGCCTGCGCCCGTCCGGGGTGCCGTTGATCTCATCAAGCGCGTGCTGTGCGAGCCAGTTGTCCATCTGGTCACGCTGTGTCCCGTCAGGAATCTGCATGCAGTCCATGAGATCCTGCCTCGCGGTCTCTGAGGTTGCCAGCTGCTGCATTTCCTCCCCGTCCAGGCGTACGTTACAGGGTCCCACCTGTACAGGGTACACGGTCACTACAGGCTCCGCTGTGGGTGCCTGCGTGGGTGTCGCGGTTTCAGTGACGGTAGCTATCGAACTGGGCGACGGTGAATGCGTCGCCTTATGTGAAGGAGACTGATGGAAGTTCGCGGAGCAGTTGTTCCCGTTACTGTCACAGTTCGCGGATGCGTTGAAGCTGTTAATCTTGCATCCGGTGAGGATGATCGCCGCTGACGCCCCGAGAACGACCGGGGCGAGCGCCGCCCTGAGCGGCATCTTAGATGGTGCAGTCATTTCTGTTCCTTTTCAAGACAGCCCCAGGGAGCGGACAACTGGGGTTACGTCCGCTCCCTGGGGCACCCGAGGCAATCGCGTGATGGGATGACACGCGTGCTCACTCGGGGGCTGGGTCGCCTTAGTGGCGGATGTTCCAGCTAACCGGGTAGTGGTGAACGGTACGGGGGCACACGGTGTGCGCGATTCCCCAGCGGATGGACGGACCGTAGTTGACGGCAGTGGGACCGCCCGAGGTGCGGGACACCTGGAAGTGGTTGAAGCTGACGTTCTTCAGGTACCAGTCGTGCCCGAGGTACTTGAGGTGCTCACCGTTGTGCAGGGCAGGACCGGAGAACTTGGTGAACGTGGTCCCGAGGTGACGGACAGCGAACGTGATGCTCTGCACGACGCAGCGGACGCAGCGGGGCTGCTGGTGAGTGACGCAGGGGAGACGCCAGTCGTTGCGACCCTGATTGTCGTTCCAGGTGTTGTCGCGACCGCCGTTGTTCCAGTTGTCGTTCTGCTTGAAGTCCTGAGTGAAGACGCGGACCTCGGGGCGGCACTTGTTGTCGCGGTTGTCGTCGCGACCCTTGTTGCCCTTGTTGTCGTCGCCCTTGTTCCAGTTGTTGTCGCCCTGGGGATGATTGTCAGGGGTGACGGTAGCCGTAGAGGTAGGGACGGGAGTGGTGCTCGCGAAAGCGGTCGCGGGGACCGACAGTGCGGCGATGCCGACACCAGCGGTGACGACGATCTTGGCTAGAAGACTACGCATGATTAAGTAAGTTCCTTCGCTTGTCTGACTGTGTGTTTTTCTGTTCGGAGTGGATCGATCCGAGGCAAACCTATCAGTGTTTCCGGGAGCTTGCAAGCCTAAACCTGCAAGCTCCCGGAAAAATTTCCTACACGCCAGCGCAGTCGAAATACTGCGTGTTGAACACGGTCACCGGCTTGGTGCACCCGATGATCGTGAACTCCTGGTTGCTCACGTTCTGCGTCACGTCCTTCTCCGGGTAGACGATACCCCAGGTACCCGGACCGCCGAACCCGCGATCATCCATGACGAAGTTCCTGCCGCCGAACCCGTGCCGGAAATGCGCACTGTTCAATGCCACGTCCTGGAACTTCAGGAACCCGTCGCTTGTCTCAGTCGGGGCGAACTGCTGGTACAGGTTCGGGTAGTGAACCACGCCTGCCATATCGCTTCCCTTGTTACCCGCGACAAAATATGTACCGTTCTGCGCGAGGCAGTTCCTCAGCACCAGCGACCAGCGCTGAGCCCTGTGACCGTTCACGATCGGGTACGTGTCCTCGACCGAGATGCAGTAGGGGACCGAGGTCTCGTTGGTCGAGTCCAGGCGGTCGCCACCCTGGATTGCGCCACCTACGCCGGTGCCCGTGAACGGAAGGTCGCCGCCTGGGGTGAACATAACCGTGTAGTCGCCGAAGCCATAGACCCCGCCGTGACCAGTAGTCTGCCCGTAGGTCTGGAAGACCGTGAAGTCCTGCGTCCCGTTATGCAGACCGCTTGTGTTGAATCCGACACGCTCGTTGTTGACACCGAACCCGCCGTTGACCGACGTGTGATCCAGTACCGACAGCGACAGCGGACCATGACCCGAGAAGTTCAGGTCGGCACCGCCGCAGCTTTCCTTGCTTGTACACGACAGAGTGGCTGCCTGCGCAGCGGGCATGCTCCCGGCAACCATCGCGGCGGCAGCAGACACCCCCAGTGCAGCAGCTGCGATCTTAGTCTTGAAACTCACAAGTACCCTTTCTATTTGACTAGCACCCCAGGTTTCCTACCCAGGAGAGGTTTAAGTACGAAATCTTATGGTACCATTTATTCCTTTTTCGTGTTTTTCCTGATCGCGCTCCATTGGGCGAAAGCGATACCGCACATCGCAAGCGCTATGACCGTGGTTATCCAGTGGAAAAGCTGCCCGGGGCTTATGATCGAGATCACGCTAGCTCCCATAGCATACACGGTGAACTCGGCAACCCTTTTATAGGAAGGCTGTTTCTCCTTTACCTCCTCTTTCGCCTCAGGAAGTGCGGGCAGGTCGTGGATCAGGAATTTCAGCTCGTCCTCGGTGTTCGCGATCATCATCACATCCATGCGAGCTGACATCTCAGGAACGTCAATGTACTCCTGCGCACAAGCCTCGCGCAAGTGGTTTAGGTAACGTTCCCGTACCGCTCCTGAGACACGCGGCTTGTCCGTGAAATGCACTCCGGAAGGGACGAGCTGCTTGGCTGCCTCCGCAGCACGAGGAGACGGGTGCGCCACCGCTCGTGGCTGGGGATTTACCCCTTTCGCGGGCGGATATATCTCGCGGTAAGTCACCGTGTTTGTCATCATCCCGTTGACACGGTAATGCTCTATGAGTGCCTGGCGCATCCGCCTGTTCGTGTCCTCTATGACTATCATGAATTCCTGATGCGAAACCGGTGGCTCCAGCACGATTTAGTCCCCTTTGACATTTACGAACTGACGGAGAGTGTACCGCACTTCAACCAGGTCCGCAGCGTCTTCCATGACAACATCGATATCCTTGTAAGCCCGGGGTGCCTCGTCCAGGAAGGCGCTCGTGTGACGCCATTCTATCCCTGCCATGGCAGCCTCAAGCTCACCCATGGTGATGTTCTTCTTCGCGGCACTACGCGAATAGTTCCTGCCTGCCCCGTGGGGCGCGGTGTTCAAAGCCAGGGAATTCCCCTTGCCTTCCACCACGTAGGATGCTGCTCCCATGCTCCCCGGGATGAGTCCCATGACCCCGAGGGAAGCGTCGATAGCCCCTTTCCGGGACATCCACACTTTCTGTCCCTCGTGAATCTCCTGCATCGTGTAGTTGTGGTGGCACTGGATTACCTCGGTCTTCTTTACCTGGTTCCCGATCCATTCCTCGAAACACCTGATGACCCTGCGCATCATCCCCTCGCGATTCAGCTTAGCGAACTGCTGAGCCCAGCGCAGGTCCCTGATGTAATCCCAGAATTCCCTCTGGTCTTCCGTCAGGTACGCGAGGTCCCTGTTGGGGAGAGGCTTGCCCTTGCATAGTTCCTGTGCGATCCTGATGTGCTTCTGAGCCAGCCTGTTCCCCACGCCCCTGCTTCCGGAATGCAGGAACAGCCATACCCTGTTCTCCTGATCGCTGGACACCTCGATGAAATGGTTCCCGCTCCCGAGGGTTGCCAGCTGGAGACGCCAGTTTCCCGCGATCTGCTCCGCGTCCTCGTACCCGTCGAGGGATTCCAGCTCCCCAACCAGGTCACGGATGTCCCCGCGAGTGTACTGGTTGTAGTTCCCCGCTGACAAGGGGATTGTCTTCTCGATGGCTTCCCGCAGATCAGACAGGGGCTTATCGTCTGTCGCCCCGTCAATGTCACCCAGGGTGAACTGAGTGCGGACCGCGTACATCCCGCACCCGATGTCCACCCCGACTGCAGCGGGCATGATCGCTTCCAGCGTGGGTATCCCTGACCCTACGGTGGCACCCTTACCCACGTGCGCATCAGGCATGAGCACGTAGCGTGGGTAGATGAAAGGCATGGTCGAAGCCTGACGAGCCTGCTCCCGTGTCGTCGGTTCCAGGATGGACGCCCAGCTCCACAGCCTGTCACTGATCTTTTCCATGCTCTTTCTCTTCCTGTGCGCGCCCCGGGTTTACTCGCAGCTAATGGTGTCCCCGACGTGAACGTTATGGCAGTGGTACCCGGATGTGGTGACCTTCCCGATAACTCCCAGAAGGACCAGCACTCCGATTACTATGAGCACGATTCTCGTGGAGCTTTTCATTCCGCGTCTCCTGTTATCTATCTTTTCTGTTACAGCCGCCGCTTGGTTCCCATCGCGGCTGCGATCTCCGGTTCGGTGTCCCTGACCCCTTCGAGCAGCTCCCTCCCCGGAACGCTGAGCGTCCTGGGTGCCTCTTTATACGTCGTGCACCCGCAGGTCCAGCACTTGCTGTGAGGCTTGTGCCTGCACACCGCGCAGCGGGGCTCGCGGTACAGGGACTGTATCAGCTTGGCTGCACTCTGGCAAGGGGTGTAGGAGTACCAGGTGATCTCCAAGCGGAAAAAATCGCCTGGTGAGGCTTGACGGTAGTCAGGAGGGGAACACTTCTCGCAGGGCTCCAGGTCCGGGTCATCCTCGGACCGGGGGAAGTCCGCTGTCTTACGTGCGAACTCTGAGACCCGCATCCTCACCCCGCCACGGCAGGACGAGTCCTTGTCGTGGTAGACGAGGGTGTGCCCGATCGTGTACAGAAGGTACATCTCCCTCCCGTACATGTCCCGGTTCTCATCGTCCTCTTTAAGAGAGAGGTCATGGGACGGGTCGGTGTCGATGATCTTATACAACTGCAAATGCGCCCACCGGTTACGGTTTCCGTCATCGGTATCGACCTCGTAAAGAAATTCCCCCCAGAATACGAGCGGGTTATCTCCGGTGGGGAGTTCATAGTGCGTCATCCCGGACGGGAGTACCAGGTCTGCGGGGAAAGTTTCCATGAGTCTTCTCCTTCGTTCTCGCTCTTCGTTCATAGTATCAGGTGATGCGAGGTGACCTGGGGTGACGTAGGGGTTGCGGGTGTCGCGGACAAGGCTTATCTTCCCTGTATACCCGCGTGTAAAACATTTCAGGCAAAGGAGGACACCCTGGATGAGCTGGCAAGAACTCGGGGCTTGCTATGGAACCTATATTCCAGGCGAGACAGACATCTGGTATTCCCCGGAAAACCCGGGAGGACCACGGGAACACAGGGGAATCTCAGGGGAGAAGGAGAGAGTGGCAGCAGCGAAAGCGGTCTGCTCCGGGTGTGGCGTGAAAGCGGAATGCCTCACATGGGCACTGGAGGCACGGGACACCTGGGCGATCCTGGGGGGGCTGACGCCGCAGGAGCGGGGGGCTCGATGAGCGAGCTGCCACCTCTTTGCTTCGTGTGCGCCCGCACGATGCGAGCCATCCCGAGTACGTACGCATGGAAGTGTTACTACTGCGACGTTATAGAGGAACACGAACAGTGGGTGTCCCGCACGGAAACGGTCCCCTCCGCAGAGTCGGAGGCGTTCGGGACCACCGTATTTTTCGATCACTCAGCGGGATATTTTCCTAGCCCTGGGTTATCTTTGCAGGTGAGAGCATGCTGCCACTGGTTGTCAGCGAAAGTTTTGACAGACGTTTGACAACCAGTGGCGGCGTTTGCTAGTGTTCAGCACAGCAACACCGGACCCGGACAGAAAATCCGGATCAGAAGAATCGGACAAGAAAAAGGAGCGCCATAGTGGCACCCCCTATGCGCAAGATCAGCTCGTTCCCGGGACAGGCGCAGGGCACTGCGCTGAAGATTGTCCTGGCGGAGTTCCCGGAAGGGACGTTCGTTTACGCCCCGAATCACGACCTGGCAGACCCGAGTATGGGCATGCAGATCCGGGACGACCAGAACCGCGCCCCCGTGAAGACAGTGGCGCGTTACCGCGAGATCATGAAGCCGTACCTGCTCAACCGCAATGATCTCCTCATGCCCCCGGTGGTGTTCACCGCTGACGGGTACCTGCTGGACGGATGGACCCGCACTGAGGCTGCTCGCGGGCTGAACTGGCTGACGTATCCCGCGATCGTCCTGGACGACAATTACCAGGGTGCTCCTGAAGCCCTGGTGGAGAAGTTCCACACGCTGTCCGCGATGCTCAACCTTACCCACGGCACGGGACTGTCCACTGCGGAAACGGAGAGGGCTATCCTCCTGGTCGCGAAGAACATCGACCTGGACGCCCCTGGAGCTGTCAACGAGCTTGCCCGCAAGCTCCAGATCTCCCGCTCCTGGGCGAACGGGCTGCTGTCGGCACGCGAGGCGAACGAGCGCGCCGCACGGGTGGGAGTTGACCTGTCTGGTGCTACCTGGATCACCAGGACGCACATGGCAGACCTGGGGAACTGGCGGGAGAAGATGACCAACCCCGTCTTCAAGGCGCTCCTGGAGCACGTCAGGGACGCGAAGCTGTCCACCCCGGCGCAGCGGGTCCTCGCCAAGCAGGTGTTCGCATGCGACACCGAAGAGGAGAAGCTTGCCCTGATCGCAGGCGAGGTGTCCTCCCTCGGGAACGTCACCAACGGGCATCACGGTCGCCCCTCGGATGCCGCCAAGCTCCGCCAGGCGCTCGGAAAGATCACCAGGTACACGGATTCCCCGGGGGTTCCCGTGGAAACCATCGCAGGCGGGTCGGACACGCACGTCAAGACGATCGATGCCGCGATCAGGACGCTGTACGCGATCCGCGACGAGCAGCTCAAGCTGGACCACCAGCGGCTGATCTCCTCCGGATCGAAGTAACCCCGTGGACCGAGGACAGCGGGACGCGCTGCTGCTCGGGGACCTGAGTTCAGCCTCCGGGGGCGGGCAGCCGCTCCCGGAGGCGCTCCGGGCAGTTCTCTCGTACCTGTACGAGAACGGGTTCACCACGACCAGCGTCCTGCATAAGATCATCCGGGAACAGGATATCGTCGCGTTCAAGCACGCGAGAATCCTGGAGGTATGGAAAACCTGGGAGAGTTTCTGTAACGCGATCCTGGGTGCCCTGCACGACGGGGGTTTTATTTCCGGGAGCTTCGGTGACGGATGGGTTGTCACCGAGAAGGCTATCCCCGGGAAAGAGCTTACCGTCATCCGCATCACGGACGGGGAAAAGGACCGCAGGACGAGGGTCACGTTCCACTCCGAGGATGAGCGCAGGGCGCGGAACGAGATGCAGGTAGTCAAGAACAGTATCGACTCCCTGATTACCCAGGTCAACAGGATGCGAGGCAAGCATCCTGCGTACGAGAAAGTCAGTCAGTACCTGCTGGCAAGCACTCAGGCGCTCCGGGAGGTACTCAGCGAGGGCTCCTCTCCGTCCCAGGAGACAGACGAGGAGGGCATTTCCTCGAAACGCCGACGCCGACGCCCGGAGATGCGCAGGGGAGGAGTAGTCAGGGACTGGGTTTTCTCGTACATGAGAGCCCACCCGATGCAGCTTATCCCGGAGGAGGATATAGCGGCGGCATTTGACGAGTACGACTCCGAGAATATCCAGTCAGGACGATTCGGCAATGTCAACACAGGGACGATCAAGGCACGGCTGAGAGACCTGGACAGGACTGACCCGGGAAGGATTGAATGGTTCAGTCCCCCTGAAGTCAGGCGTGTCTCCGTAATGTATGTTCCTCCCGAAGGAGAAGACAATGGAACAGTACAGCAATCCGACCGGGAGTAACGTCTTCCGAGACGGAATCCCGGAATACGCCCCGGGGTTGCTCGGATTCTGGCTGGGGAATTTCCCCGTCAGGGACCGGTACCTCGTCCGCATCTGATCACCGCAGAGGGCTGCCTTGAGCAATCAGGGCAGCCTTTCTGCTTGCCTATAGCTCCTCGAACAGGGACGGCTGGCTCAGCCTGTCGTGGATCAGCTGAATGTAATCAGCCTCCTTCTCGATGAGCACGTAGCTCATCCCTTCCTGAACGCAGGCTTCCCCTGTCGTACCGCTCCCCGCGAACGGGTCGAGCACCACCCCTTCGAGCGGGGTGATCAGCCGCACCAGCCAGCGCATCAGCTCCAGAGGCTTGACTGTCGAGTGAACTACCTCCCCGCATGGTCGTTCCTTCGAGGCGGCTTTAGCCTGGTACTTGAAGCAGGGGAAGAACCGGGACGCCTCGCTCTGAGTGTTCAGCTCCAGCACGGGACAGCCAGAAGCGCAGGCGTGATCGTCGCAGTCCGCAGAGTGGGTGAGCAGGATGTTCGGAGGCCATCTGCCAGAATCCTCGCCGGGGTGTTCCGCTGCGAACGTCTCCGGGGTACGCCGGTCATTCGCCCATGAGCCGATCTCGCGACCCGGAGCCTTGCCAGCCCGTCGCGCCGCTGAGGGATTCTTTCCGTCTAGGTGCGCGACCCGGGAGGCGTTGATATTAATCCCCCCGGTTCCCCAGCTGAGGACGTTTGGGGCAACGCTCCCGGGGAATGGCTTACGTGCCAGCACGATCGGTTCATGGGAGGGCTTGAGCGCAGTGCCCCATCCGTCCCACCGTACCGCCTCCTGCGTCGCGGGCGCTGTGATCGCGTACGCGTCCGCATACTTGGCGATGTCCTGCGGCGCCCCCTTCCCGGAGTGCGCGAACACCCCGACCGCTGTCTTCGGTCTCGCGATGACCTCGCGCTCAGCACCGGTTGTCTTGTCAATTGCCTTAGAAATGTCCAGGGATTTAGGAAACCCTGACCCGTAAATCCAGTGGAGACTGTCACGGATTTCAAAGCCAGCATCCTCGATGGCACACGTCATGCGGTGATAGGTGCGTGTCCCCCCGAACGCTGCCAGGTGAGCGCCAGGCTTGAGGACACGGAAAACCTGCTCCCATAGTTCCGTATCGTAAGCAATCCCCGTGGAATCCCACCGTTTCCCCATGAACCCTAGTTCATAGGGTGCGTCTGTGCAGCAGGAATCAAAAAAATTATCAGGGTATTCCCTGAGGATCATGCGAGAGTCTCCGTGCAGAACCTGCGATCTCATCGAACCTCCAGGGGAGGATCATAGCGTGACCTGGGGCGACCTCGCTACCGCCACGAGGGGTCCTGGTACTGGACTGGCGGGGCTGGATCCCGTATCCTTGGAGTATATCGCCGCTCTCCCGTGAGCGACCTCAGCTTATTCTTTACGGAGGCTTCGCCATGCCTGAGAGCGGTTTTTTCGTTCCCGGAAACACGGAGGAATGATGGGATACTTCACCGAGGATCAGATTAATCTCCTGCTCAAGCCAATCCACCCGAATCGGGTAGCGGTCACACGGGGACTCTCCTACGTTGAAGGTTACGACGTACGCGCTGAGCTGACCAGGGTGTTCGGGTTCGGGCGCTGGAACGAGGAGACTCTTGACCAGCAGCTGGTCTGCGAGAACGAGACACAGACAAGCCAGGGCAAGAAAGCCTGGTATGTCGTGTACCGCACCCGGGTGAGGCTTACCATTTCCGCTCCTGACGGGGAGCCGGTGTGCTTTTACGACGGGGCTCACGTCGGGGAGTCAACCCATCCTGTCCGAGGGGAAGCCCACGGGAATGCCCTGACAAACTCCCAGACATATGCACTGAGAAGATGCGCCATCAACCTGGGTGACCAGTTCGGGCTGTCCCTTTATAACAAGGGGAGTCAGGACGCGATCGTCAGGTGGACCCTGGTGCGTCCTGAGAGCACCGCTGCGGATACTGATGATGTCCCGGTGATAGCACCCGAGGCTCCCGAGTCAGAGGACGCAGAGACGATCCCAAAGGTTTTTCCTTCAAGGACACGCAGGCGCGTGCAGGCTCCCGCACAAGAGATCCTGACACTGGAGCAGCTGATCACGAAGATAGCGGAAGCTACCACCGTTGAGCAGTTGCGGGAGGCGTGGATGATCGCGGGAACCTCCGGTCATCTTCCCAGCGAAATCCTCATGCCTGCGACAGGGGAGAAGATCACCGTCCAGGATTACCTCTACCGGAGGAACGACGAACTGGTGCTCCCGAAAAGCGATAGCAATCCTGGAGATGTACCTGGGGAAAGTGCAGGTGCTGAGTAATGGGATGGAAGATAGTCCGTGATCGTCAGCAGGAGAAACTGGAAGGTCACATCAGCGGGCAGTGGAGGATTTCCCCTGACCCTGTGTCAGCTCTCACGAAGAAACTCGGGGAAGAGTACGGAGAGTTCGCGGAGAACCGTGATCCTGAGGAGCTGTACGACCTGATCGATGTTATCCACGAGCTGCTCAATCTCCTGGACGAGGAGGGGGCTGCGGAGCATGAGCACAGCATCAAGACGAGTCACGCAGGTTTCTTTCACAATCACCTGGAATGGCATCCGAATCCTGCTCTGACCTGGGAGAATGCGGGGAGAAATGAAAGACGCTGACCCCCTGGAGGAGGCACGCAAGCGCGTCACCCCGTTCCTGGAGAAAGAGCAATGGATCCAGGACACTCTCCCTGGGATGGAAGATCACTGGTGCGAGGACTGCGCCCCGTATGTTGACCACGGCGAATTCGAATACGGAGACCCGGATGAATGACAAAGACACCAGGACGATCGAGGACATCTTCACCCAGGAGGTCATCGATAAAGCACTGGAAGACCGCTGGCGCGGGATCGTTCCCAGCTGCATTATCTGCGGCAGGAGAACTATGTGACAAACCCCGTACTCAGTCAGGACCAGCCCGATGGTTCCCGTGCCTACTGCCACCCGGTTACAGGCGAGCTGGTTCCTTCTGTCACTACGATCATCAACCAGGTGAACAAGCCCCTGCTGACAGGCTGGGCTGCACGGATCGCAGCTGAGTATGCGGTTGACCACTGGGGGGAGATGTCCACCTGGAATCCCGGGGTGAAAGTGCGGCAGATAAAGAACGCGCACGAGAGAGAGCGAGATGCCTCTGCTGTCCTCGGGACTGCGGTTCACTCAGCCATAGACAACTGGTGCAAAGGAACTCCGCACAGGAATCCCCCGGAAGTTAATCCTTACATGGGGAGTTTCGTTAAATTCCTGCTGGAAAAGCGCCCCGAATTTGTCCGCACTGAGGTTACATTGTGGAACCGCACCCACGACTACGCGGGCACGGCTGATGCTATCTGCATTATCGCGGGGAAAACGTGGCTGATAGATTACAAGACGGGGAAAAATCTCCACGATGAAGTGGGATTGCAGTTGTCTGCTCTTGCCCACGGAGAATTTATCATCACCCCCGAGGGTGAAGAACTCTCTGTCCCTGCTATTGACGGGATTGCGGCAGTGCATATCCGACCCCGCTCCTGGAAATTCGTTCCCGTGAATCATTCCGAGGATAATTTCAGGGCATTCCTCGCAGCGAAAGAACTGCACAGGTGGTCAACTGAGATAAGAGACGGGGTGCTGGCAGCGTGAGCAGTTACGATGCAGAAGTACTGGCTCAGCAACTAGCTCAGCTGGGGAGGGATCTGCAGGCTGAGGTGAAACTCCTGGGGGAACTTGAGGAAGCCGCTGTTGACGCGGAAGGTGAATACAGAAGCGCTGAAACCTCGCTGGAATGGGCTCAGGATAAAGCATTCCTTGACTTTGAGGGGAGCGTGGAGGTAAGGAAAGCGCAGTCCAGGCAGAGCACGCTGTCTTATCAGGTAGATGCAAGAGAAGCGTATCTCGAATGGGGTAAGGCTAAAGGCAGGGTGCGTACGCAGAACGCGAACCTCCAGGCTTTGCATAAGAGAGTAGAGATAGGAAGATCATTGCTTTCCAGGGAGAAAGCGCTGCTGTCACTGTCAGGTATAGGAGAAGTATGAGTGACTTCCTTTCGTTTCATCTTCGCGGTGAATTCGTAGATCAGTACCGTGATCGTTCCCCGCGCTGGGGTTTCCCTATGGGAGAAGGTAATTCTCTCGGGGAGCACAGCTGGATTACCAAGTACGCGAGGAAGAAGCCTGACGGGACACGCGAGAGGTTCTATGAGGGACTGGAGCGTGTCATCAACGGCATGTATTCAATCCAGCGTGACCATGCTCTGGCGAACCGTCTCCCCTGGAGTGATGAGCAGGCTCACGCGAGCGCTCAGGAGGCGTACGAGCGGTGTTTCGCGGGCAAGTGGAGTCCCCCCGGGAGAGGGCTCTGGATTATGGGTACGGAACTTGTCAACGGGCGCAAGGATTCGTCTGCACTCCAGAATTGCGGGTTCATTTCCACCGCTGCCCTCGCGGACATGCCCGATTCCTCCCTCCCGTTCACCCGCATGATGTCCATGTCCATGCTCGGGGTCGGGGTCGGGTTCGACACTGAGGGAGCAGGGAAGGTTACCCTGCATACTCCGCAAGGAAGATTCCCTCATTCTGTCGGGGATTCCCGTGAAGGATGGTGCGAATCTCTCGCCACCCTGCTGCGTGCATTCTTCACCGGGGGGAGACTCCCTGTGTTCGACTACTCCCGGGTCCGTCCTGCCGGGGCTCCCATTAAAACCTTCGGGGGGATCGCGAGCGGTCCTGACCCGCTGGAAAAGCTGCACAACCAGGTGACAAAGCTCCTGTCTGGTCGCGAGGGGGAAACTCTCACGTCAACGGACATCGCGGACATCATGAACATGACCGGGAAGTGTGTCGTTTCCGCGAGCGTCAGAAGGTCAGCTCAGATCGCACTGGGAAGGGCAGACGACGAGGATTTCCTGGACCTGAAAGACTGGAACATCAACCCGGAGAGAATGGGTGCTGACGGGTGGGGTCACCTGTCCAACAATTCTGTCATCGCGGAAACCGGGGGGGATTACTCCCACCTGGCTAAGAGGATCGCACTGAATGGGGAGCCGGGGATCTTCTGGAAAGACGTGGTGCAGAACTACGGGAGACTCAGTGACCCTGCGGACGGGAAAGAATACCGCACCATGGGGCTCAACCCGTGCGGTGAGCAGCCACTGGAAGACAATGAGCTGTGCACCCTCGTGGAAACATTCCCCACGAACTGCACGGACTTGGGTGATTACCTGCGTACCCTTAAGTTCGCTTACCTGTACGCAAAGAGCGTCACCCTTCTCCCCACTCAATGGGCGGAGACTAATTCCGTCATGGCAAGGAACCGCAGGATCGGGACCTCTATGACCGGGGTTGCCATGTTCGCGGAACAGCATGGCTGGAGTGAGCTGAAGCGCTGGCAGGACAGGGGATACGCAGAGATCCGCAGGTGGGACAAGGTGTATTCAGAATGGCTGGGCATCCGCGAGTCCATCCGGGTCACGACAGTAAAGCCCAGTGGAACTGTCTCCCTGCTATTCGGAGTCACCCCCGGGGTTCACTTCCCGAAAGAGGCAGGGTACTACGTCCGGACGGTAAGGGATGTCAGGTACTCCCCGTTCGTGAAGGCTATGCGGGACGCAGGGTACCCCGTGGAGCCGTCTGTAGCAGACCCTGACACTACGGTGGTCATCTCCATGCCCGTGGAAGCCCCGGACGTGCGGGCTGAGCGTGACGTGTCTGTCTGGGAGAAGACCTCCCTGGCTGCCCAGGCTCAGCGGTACTGGTCAGACAACGCTGTCAGTGTTACAGTCACGTTCAGCGAGGATGAGGCGAAAGAAATCCCTGCTGTCCTGCGTGCGTTCGACGGGCAGCTGAAGACTGTGTCGTTCCTCCCGATGGCGGAAGGAACCTACGCCCAGGCTCCCTACCAGCGTGTTTCCCGTGAGATATGGGAGGATATGCGCAGCCGAATCCGTCCCATCGACTGGGATTCCCTCTATGACAGCGACAAACTGCCAGAAGCAGAAGGTGAAATGTACTGCACGACGGATGTATGTGAGGTGCCACGGTAAATGGCTGACATTTTCCGCAAGACAGTAGCGGTTGACTTTGACGGGGTTATCCACAGCTACGAGAACGGGTGGCAGGACGGGAGCATCTACGGGACACCTACGCCCGGGGCTCTGGAGGCTCTCCGTAAGCTGATGGAAGACTACAACGTGTTCATTTTTACCTCCCGTCACACCGGGCAGGTCGCGAAATGGCTGAAGGAACGAGGGTTCGAGGTAACCACGGACGATTCCCCGTACGACACCTGGGATCAGCAGGACACGGGGGCTGACTGGAACGGGGTGTTCTGGCAGACTGCGGGAATCCTCCTGGTTACCAACCATAAGCTCTCGGCTTCTGCCTACATCGATGACCGTGCCATCCGGTTCGAAAGCTGGGAGCAGACCCTGACAGACCTGGAGAAAATAAATGGACTATAAGGAGCAGTTCCCCCCGGAGGTGCTTCCCGTGACCATGGTGCAGATTGTCACGTTCAACACGGACTATACGTGTTCCGCGAAAATGTGGCATGCCACCCCTGAGCTGGCTACATATATCACTGACGCCCTCGGGGAGCCGCACGCGGAGTCGATGATAGATCCGGAGCACCTTCAGGCAGGGCTGGACGTAGCGTTGCCCGGGATGTCGGTCATGGGGGGAGACTGATGTCCCACGAAGCCATCGTCGCAGCGTACGCGCATGATCCTGACCCCAGGGAGACGTGCTTCCGACCTGAGGACGGGGAGGTACTTGCAGGTGTCCAGGTCGTGTGCGAATGTGGGGTGATCATCATGGAGGCTCCCGGGGATGACCTGGGGTTCCTCCCCCTGTCTGACATCAGCCACGCTGTACGAGCGCACCAGGAGAGCGTATGAGCCATGAGATCACGGTCACCGCAGACGTGCTGCTGGAGGTGACCTGTTCCTGCGGGGAGCGCCTGATGAGCGCGACGACAACCCCGCTGGAGCTGATAGAGCGGGTCAAGTGGGACCACTATAACAAGGTGAACCCTCCCCTTGAATGGGAGGAGCTGGCGGAAGGCAAGTACGTACACGGGATATGTAATTCTCCCGGGTGCATATGGTGCGGTACTTTCTCAGACAGGGAGTCATGTGATTAATGCGGGGGAATACATCCTCACCTTCCCGGATGGACGTATTGTCGGGGAAGGTGAGCTGGACACCTGGCTTGAGGAGATCAACGATCACCCTGGCTTTGACCAGGATCAGCGGGACATAGCGGCGGCTATCGTGTGGCGTATCAGGACACTGGCAAACTAACCTGGGATAAGGCACGCAGGGGGGCTCTGGAACGTGACGAGGAGACCTGCCAGCGGTGCTCTCGCCCTGCGACTGACGTTCATCACCGCAAAGTGAAAGGCATGGGCGGGACAAGCGATGAGGAAATTGCTTTCGGGCTTGCGAACCTTGTGGCTTTGTGCCGGGAGTGTCACAGTCATGTACACGCCAACCCCGCGCAATCTTACACCGATGGCTGGCTTGTGCACAGCTGGGATGAGCCAGGGGAAATCCCGAGGAAAGGAAAATATGACTTCTGATGACAAGACAACCCACCTGATCAAGTGGAGTGTCAACATATCCCGGAACTGGAATCCCCTGTATTACTTTTCCGGGGAGCGGATGGAAGAAAGCTTCCCCCCGTACATGGTGGAGGTTACCGGGGAGTTCGATCACGAGGATGCTGCTATCAGGTTCAAGGAGAAGGTCATGAGAATCCTGGACGAGATGTGAAAAACGAATACAAACTGGTCCTCGTGCCCGTGGAAAACTGCGCTACCCGTTCCCCTATCACGGCAAAAGATCAGTACGTGAGCGTTTCCCCTGGTGTGCTATACCAGGTGATCGCGGACATCAAGGACAACAGGATCTACATGTCACGGTACATGTATGATCAGATAGACGTGGTTGACCCGCCAGAGCCAGTGAAATTCCCTGGAGCAAGTGAGTAGGTGGTTGTGTCGAGCAGAGGATTCTCCGTGTCGAAATGCCCCCGGGGCTGGAGCTGCTCAACGCCAACGACCGCATCCACTACAAGCAGCGGGCTAAGAAAACTGAACGACTGAGGTCAGAGGCTTTCCGGACTGTCGGGAAACACCCTATGACGTTCGGGAAGGTTCAGGTGGTGTGTATTTTCCGCGCCCCTGACAACCGGATAAGAGACACAGCCAACCTGTATCCCAGCTTCAAGGCAATCCTTGACGGGCTGGTCGATGCAGGGGTTATCCACGACGACAATGACAAGTTCGTCACGAGTTTTACTCTTCAGCGCGGTGATAATCTCCCGCGTGTTAAATACGGGCAGCTGATCCTGGAGCTGATTGAAGATGACTAGCCAGACATGCACCCCTAAGCAATGCGCCTGCGTATGCAGTGACTGCACCCCTAGAAGGGGAACAGTCAGGGTTCACTGCTGGAGACACAACTACAAATGCCATTTCGGATGCTGAGGAAAAGACATGATACAGAGGTTCAGGTCAGCAGCATGCATCGCCCGCAGGCATAAGAAGTGCACCTGGGGTATCACCTGCTTCTGCACGTGCCATAACGCGCTGCTTAAAAGGTAACGGTGATGTGTGAGTGCGCTTGACAAGGTTACTGCTGCGCTTCATGCTGCCGGAAGCTCTCAGCGGCACGGTGGCAACTGGAACTGCCCTACGGGTAATCATTACAACGGGGACGTGAAACCCAGCCTCTCCGTTGACTACAAAAGCGGCAAGGTAGTCCTGTGCTGCCATCTGGGGTGCGAAACTGAAGATATCATGTCAGCGCTGGACCTTAAGTGGGACGATATGTTCGATGAGCCGCTCGCTGTAAGCGAACCACATTACTACAAGTATGTCTCCGGGGATGGCGAGGTTCTGTTCGCGAAACTCCGCTATGTCCCCAAGAGATTCTCTATTAAGCATCCCAATGGTAACGGGTGGGTTAACGGGATCGCGGAAGGCACTGAAAAAGTCCTGTATAATCTCCCTGCTGTGCTGGCAGCTGGTAAAATAGGAGAGACAGTCTGGATCACCGAAGGGGAGAAAGATGTAGATCGCCTGACCTCCCTGGGGATCACTGCTACCTGCAACTTTGAGGGTGCTGGCACCGGGAAAACCAAGTGGCGTCCCGAGTATTCGAAGGCTCTGCATGGCGTCGGGTGCGTCAACATCGTGGCTGACCGGGATGAGGCTGGCATAGCTCACGCCAAGGGGATCGCGGCACACCTGAAAGGGATCGTCCCGGAAATTCGCATCCTCCAGTCCCGGACAACTGGACACGGGGATGACATCTCCGATCATCTGGACGCAGGCTACAATCTCGATCAGCTCATCCCGTTCACGGAAGGAAAAAGAGTGCGTCCCTATCGGGTTGTCTCCCTCGCAGAGACAATGAAACGCGGCGTTGCCGCACCCGTACTGCTCTGTGACGGACTCATTTACGAGGGGGGACTGCATTCCATAGCCGGGGCTCCTGACTGCGGGAAAACGACACTGGCTTTGTTCTGGGCAGTACAGCTACTCCGCCAGGGCAAGAACGTCCTGTTCCTGGACGAGGAGGGCGGAGCTGAGATCGTCACTGAGAAGATGCAAGCCCTGGGTTCCAGCGTAGATGAGCTGGAAAACATGTCCTATGTCCCGTTCCCCGGGAGATCCTGGGACGATGAGGACATCGGGGAACTCATTAGCTTTGCTAAGGATATTTCCCCGGCGATGATGCTCGTGGATAGCAGTGCTGCCTTCCTGGCTCGGGCTGGGCTGGACGAGAACAGTGCTCCTGCGGTGACTAACTGGTGGAGCAGGGTTCTCACCCCTATTGCCAGGGATGTCGGGGCAGCTGTAGTCGTTATTGACCACGACACTAAAGCATCAGAAGCCAGCAGGTATGCCAGGGGTTCCGGAGCCAAACTGGCTGCCCTTGACGTGCAGCTCAAGGTCACGATGGTCACTGCATTCACCCGGGAGCAAGAGGGCAACCTTAAGGTTGTCATCACGAAGGATCGACGTGGCTGGCTGCACCGGTTCTGGAATGTCGATGTGCACACAGGGGGCGGTCTGATCGACCCTGCATTCACCCGAGACGATCCTGAGCAGCCAGGAGACAGGATTGCCGACCGTTCATGGCCACCTTCGAGGCGTTCCCTGTACGAGCAGCTGACTAGCACCCCGCAGACCTCCCAGGAACTGGTGGACAAGATCGTAGAGGCTGGGGGAATCCCCCTGAAAAGGGAGACTCGCTCCCGGGAGCTGAACAAGCTGGCTGATGACGGGTATGCGGACCGGTGCGAGGTAGGTCACGGACATGAAACCCTGTGGTCCCTGCCCATGAGATCATCACGTGACGAACACGTGACAACACGTGATGATCACGTGTTCGATCCGAACAATCCCCCATTCTAATCTTGCCTAGAAACCCTCTGAGAAATCAGGGGGTTTCTTTTTTTCTTCTCCAACCGGGAATATGTTAACGCTAACAAGCGTTCACTGTTCAGTGAATACCGGGAGAGGTCTGTCTTGCAGACAGCTCTCCGTCCTGTGCTACACTGCAAGGTCACCGACCAGAAGCTACGAAAGGAACACGATGTCAGCAGTAGACAGGCACCCTGATGCCTGGGTAGAGACACGCCTGCGGGCACTGCGCAGCTCAGGATGGAAGGTCGTACGGTCTAAGCATGGGACCTTCTATGACATCACCTGCAAAGCAGGCACGATGAACGTCAGGATCTCCGCGAAACTAGGCAAGAACAAGAAGAACAGGACAGCACGCCAGGATCTGGCAGACTTCCTGATCCGCCATCAGGAAAAGCATCCCAGCGAATAAGGAAAGCTCCTGATATGCTTCCCTTATGGATCATCTGGAATTCCTGGGGAACATTCTCCTTTTCCGTACTGCCAGGGACATGAACAGCTCCTGTTCTCCTGGTCCTGATCCGGAACTATGGCTGGACATATCCCTGGAAAGCATCTCTGACGGGGACTGGACTGAGCAGGAGAAGCAGGAGCTGTCCCTGACCGCGAAGATGGCTGACCTGATTGACGGAAGAAAGGCGTGGCTGCTTGAGGAAATCGGGAAGGATCTCTACGCAATAGAGCATCCTGGATGTTTCCGTGTCTCTGTTGAGGTCCCTGACCAGGGTTATTCTTTCGAGTGGTGGTCTGACAGGGACCCTGACGGGATTTACATGCTGAGCAGCTATGACGATACGATCTGCCTGTCTGCTGATATCGAGGCTGACAGCGAGGAAGCTGCCCTGGAGATACTCCGGGAGCAAGTGAGAGGACTACTGGAAACCCGGGTAGCTGCATGATCAGGAAGCACCGTCTTGACCGCAAAGCCCTGCGCAGGGTATCTAAGGCGACAGGACAGTGCAGGAGATGCCTGCGAGACAGGCATCACTGGGGTAAGCGCAGGTGGAGATGCAACTGCGGGTGCAGGGGACAAAGCTAACTTGCACCTTCCTCGTCACTTAGAGTTACTCATTCCTTTCGCGGCAAAAAAAGAAAAGAACAGGGGAAAACAATGGCAGCGTCAGTCCTGACAGCCTGGTGGAAATGCACTAAGTGCGAGGTTGAGGGAAGGAATGCGGTCAAGAACAGGCGGCAGGCAGTCAGGTGCTGGAACTGCGAGACAAGCGCGGATGTCATAGTTCGCGGGTACACGATGGAATACCCTCGCCCAAAAAGCAGGCTGACCAGGTGATACCCCCGTTCGATCCTTACGTGGATGCAATCCGCTGGATCGAGGACCGCGATCATGGTCCTTCTCGTAAGCGCACGCTGAAATGCACGCTGGTATTCTGGCGACCTTGTGAGCACAGGAGTGTGTAACTCCTGCCTGCATGATTACGAGAGCATCTGCACGAAGTACTGGGATGGTCTTCCCCTGATGCAGAAGGTGAAGATGCTGGAGGCTTGCTCTCGTGACGGGAAGCTCACTCTCGGTGAGCTGCTGGCTAAGCTGACCGCAGTTGAGGAGATGCTGCGCGGAGGGTGAGCATCTGGTATCCTGCTGCGATGGCCGAACAGATAAGAGTGCACTACAAGACTGACAGCATGTACCTGACAGCATGCAAGAAACGTTCCCCTCTCGATGGCGTAACCTCGATCAGGAAAGACGTTACCTGCTCTCAGTGCAGGAACATCCTGCTCTTGAAGGGGAGAGCATGAGCGAACAGAAAGTGCATTACAAGACCGACAGCATGTACCTGACGGCATGCAGGAGACGCCTCCTCTTCGAGGAGACAACCTCACCCAGGAAAGACAAAGTGACCTGCCCTCAGTGCAAGAGTATCCTGAAGGGGAGGGCATGACACGCGGACCAGACAGGCTGACCATCGTCGCTCTCCTGCTGATGACCCCGTTCATTCTCGGGATCATCCTCACCCTGCTGGGGGCGGTGAAATGAACCTGACCAACCTGGTGTTCGTTGACTGCGAGGCGAGGGGAACCTCCCCCGTGAAAGGAACCCTGGCGGAATTCGGGGCAGTCCACTACCTGTCCAGGGTCAGCTTCCACGGGAAGCTATTCGAAAGCTCACCTGACCCTGAGAACCCCGCGATCCCTGTCATAGGGAAACGTGTCAGCACTGAGCCGGTAGTGGCTTCACGACTGTCTGAGTGGCTTGCAGAGGTATGCCCCGGGAGAGTTGTCATGGTGTCAGACAATCCCGCGTATGACTTCATGTGGATCGCGGGGATGTACGACTACGCAGGACTCCCTAACCCTTTCGGTCATTCAGCCCGCAGGATCAGCGACTTCTGGGCTGGGGTCAACCAGAACTGGAGTGACACTCAGTCCTGGAAGAAATACCGCAAGACAGCACACGACCACAACCCTGTCAACGACGCGATGGGGAACGTGGAGGCTTTCGAGCGGATCATCCAGCTCATGCGGGAACTGCGGCTTAAATGACAACCAGGCTTATCAACTGCTCCATGTGCAGTCACCCGCTTAAGCTGCACGAAGACACGAGAGATCCTAAAGTCATGTACTGCCCGTTCTGCCCAGGCAGGAGATGCAGGGAGAGATGAGAGCACTGGGGATTGCTGTGGTAATCATCCTGGTCGTAGTCCTGACGCTGCTGCTCCTCGGGCACGGGGACCTGCTACTGAAAGGAAGCTGATGGAAAACCCAGCCACCTGGGGCGAGGCGGAACGCATCGTCAGCAAGGTGCTAGACGACCATTTCACCTATAGTCATAAGGTAATGGCAGGAGAGGCAGAACCTCTCGCGGGACTGTCCCTGGTCAGGAAGATAACCGACGCACTACGAGAGGCAGGGCTGCTGAATGACATGGGAGACCGAACTCCTGATGGAGATCAGGGATGAGCTGAAGCGCATCAGGGAACTGCTCACCCCAGCCCCCCGGGAAGTGCACATTAATACGGGACTGTCCCTGACGCAGGATCAGGTCAGGGAGCTTGTGAAACTGGTGCAAGCCCAGATCAAAAGGGAAGAGTAAATGAGAGCCGAGTTTTCCTTGCGCTACATGGTACTCGGAGTGTATCTTGATCGCAGCAGGAAAACCCTCAGGATATACCCTGCTCCCTTCCTTCGGGTAAGCATAGGAAAAGATAATGGAAACCAAGCGTAAGTGCAGGCACTGCGGTAAACCTATCTGGCTTACCGGGCGGAACGTATGGGTAACAGACCAGAAGAGCATTCCCCCGCCTAAGTGCACTCGTTCCGCGACAGGATTGCATCAGCCTCATGGGCAGTAACATAAAATACGCGACCTGCGCAGGATGCTTTCTCAGCAAGAAAGCCAGGGCAGGCATCATGCTCCCGCATAATCGCTGGAGCAGGGCAAGGCGAGCCATGGTTGCCTGCTCCGGGAGCGGGAGACCACCCGCCACGAAAGAACAGCTGCTCAAAGCAGGAATGATACAGGTGTACAAAAGGTAGCAGGAATATGCTACACTAGGAAGACTATGATAGTCGCACTGATCGTGGCAACCCTCGGGGGTATTATTACCTTCGCGGTGAAGACGACCGCGAGAATCGGATGGCTTCCCTGGCTGAATATTCATGCAGCAGGGGTTGTCATGTTCATCGTCGGGCTCATCTTCGCGATAGCGTACAGTACCCCCCATTACCACAGGTGGCGTGAGAGGGATTAAAATGATCCTGCTGCGACTCTGGTTCCGCAATCGCTGGTGGTGGTACCAGGAGATCCTCGTCCCGGTGAATGTAACTATCTCCACGGGGATTCACAAGCGAAAGAAAATCGTGTACTATCGACTTGAGAAACATAAGCATCGTCGTCATCATTAAGGGAGTTTTGTGGCTCTTGCTTTCACCTCATGGGCTTTTGACGCTGCGAGCTACGCTCCCGGCGCACCTGTTACCCTCACTGTCCAGTACACCTCTGATGATGTCGCGGACGCATCCGAGGTCGCGACTGCGGTGACTGTCGCCCTGTCTGACGGGGTATCCCCGGACGCATCCCAGAGCAGTGACGAGTCAGGGAACTTCCCCTCGTTTAACACTGCCACCCCGGGGAATGGTCCGCACCCTGTCACTGTCAGCGCAACCGACCCTCGCCCTGGCGAGTGGACTGTCGTGAGCAACGTGTTCGCGGATGGCGGTCCCCCGTTCGCGGGCACTGCGGTCCTCACCTCTGTAGCTTAACGAGAAAGGACCAGCCTCTCCCCTCCGAAGGCTGGTCCTTTCTCACTTCCCCGTTACTTTCCTCCGTACTCGTCTTTTAAACCTGCACTTGCAGGCTGGGCATCTCCTGGGTCTCATTATTACCCAGGAGAATGGGTGATGACACCGAGGACAGGTGCTCAGCCCGGAGATCATGATGCTCTGGGCACGATCATCGAGAACGGGATGATCCTGTGGCTCAGCTGGTACTCACATGCCGTGACCAGCCACAGCTTCCCGTTGTGCTTCACGTGACTCCCCACCTCCGGGGGACGGGAGGTGTTCACGATCTCCTGGTCATCTCCGGATCGTAGTGTGACCTGTGCGTTCATGTCTTTACTCCTTCGACACGAGGACAACGGGCTAGGTCTGGACCCGATACCAGGAATGTACCCCCCGTGCAAGCGCTAAACAAGATTCTGGTTGTAACTTTTCCTGATCTTCGAAAACTATTTCGCATGAGGGAATTCAATCTCGAATTCTATTTCCCGTAACCCGTGCGTGATCCTTTACGCGGACCCCTTCGCTTACGCAGCGTCGAGGTTCCCCTCGGGAAACGGCACCCGTTGCTGACATCCCCGCAATGTCTCCCTCCCCAGACTTTCCATAGCGGAGGGAAGCAGCAGTATGTATGCCAGCATGAGCACGTTGGTCCTTTCGGAGGCATCTCATCCTTCTTTCATCGAACATGTATGCTATCATTTTCGTCATGAGCAACACACGCGCCCCGAATGCGTTCGTCACCTGGGGCATGGTCCTGCGGTACATCTATGAGAGCACCGCTGAGCAGGGCTTCCCCCCGACATACCTGGAGATGCGGGATGCCCTGCAAGTCAAGTCCACGTCGAGCGTAGCTCACCACGTGGACACCCTGGAGGCACGCGGGCTAGTCACTCGCAAACCGGGATGCCCGCGCACGCTACAGGTTACCGAAGCAGGACGCAAGATCCTAATCAAGTCTGAGAAGAAGGTCACCGATGAAGTCGTGGGTTGAGTTGGCGGTGTGGGTGTCCACGGAGGAACCGCTCACCCTCGGGGACGTTGACAGGCTCACCGAAACCCTGCGGGTTTACCTTGAATCCACCGGGGGAGTCCCCAGGATTGACCATTACGTGAACAATGACACCGTGTGCATTACCGCGTCATCTAACCCGGGGACCCCGAATGGCAAGCTGGTGGACAAGCTGTACACGCGGAGCAGCATTCTTAAAGCACTCGATGCAGCAGGGATGGAAATTCCTAAAGAAGAACAGTAAAAAGGAACCGGGGGAGGTAGTGGCGGTGGAACCTCCCCCGGTTCCCGAGTAACCTACCCTACGGGCGGTGCCTCTCGCACCACACCGGGGCAGGAGGGTTGGACAGCTGGATCTTCGCCAGCTCACTGCCAGTCAGGTAGTGCCGCCACGCGAACCCGAACAGGGAGGCGGTCCGGGCGTACACCCCGAGCTGCGCGTCCACTGCGGTACCTCCCCCGCCTGCGATAGCCATCAGGCGCTCCCGCAGTAGCAGGACCACCCCGGAGATACCCTCCCCGGTTTCCAGTCCCTGGAAGAACTCCGTGGCTTGCGCAGGATGAGACTCCATCCATTCCAGGTACAGGTGAGCCACGATCGCGGGGGCAATCGCGGAACGCCTCTTGTACTTGCCCTGAGTGGAGCAGAACCTCTTTGACAGGCGCTTCCCGTACGCGACAGCCTCAGTGATAAGAGGCATCTCGTCCGAGTCCACGATCGTCATCAGCTCAGTCATCGTGTTCCGGGTGCTCCCGGGGGTGATGGAGTTGAGCGGGGACAGGGTACGGCGGTGGTTGACGATGAGCTGGATCAGTGCCGCCGTGGACCTGGAGCTGGGGACCCCGTACAGGTGGAGGACATCCCCGAAGTCCTGCCTGCGTCCCGTGCCCTCGGAGTTGCGCTCTGACTCAGTGAAGTTCGCGAGCAGGCGCACCTCGTGCGAGGTTCCGGAAAGGATCACCGCGAGGCAGGTATGGAATCCCATGGACAGCATGCCATCGGGGGAGACTCCGATCTCGGTGATGCGGTCCTTCCATTCGCAGGTCCCGTCAGCTCCGTACGTGACCATCTTCTGGGCGTAGGTGCGTATCCGCGACCCGTCGATCCTGCGGTTCCTGAACGCGCCAGACAGCCTGGAGAACATCAGCTCACCGTTAGGCTTGCGGTAATTCCTCCCGGGGAGCAGCGCGGTGGACAGCAGTACGTGAGCCACCTCCGGGTCCAGCCTGATGCGCCAGTCATCGGTGATGACTTCCTTGAGCAGCGTCCCCCCGAGGAGGGTCCGGATGTCGAACGTTCTTTCCATGTACATGTTCCTTCCAGCAGGAAAAAAAGGGGTTGGCGGCGAGAGTACCAGCGCTCAGCAGGGGAGTCAAATCGAGGTGGTGCTTGCGCTTGCCCCGGGGCTGGCGTACCCTGCGATGATGGTGGCGAGGTCGCAGGCTCCCCGTTTACCGTTGAGCTTATGACTGCGAGAAATATTGAGCGCACCGGGAAGCGGAAAGTCACGAGCCTTTCCAGGATCGCGAGAAGAGTAGAGGATGTACGCGGGATTGACATCGACTACGTGCAGTACTGCCGCAAGTGCCTGCATCCCACGGCATTCTGCGAGTCGAAAGGAATTCTCGTAAGTGACAGGGAATGGGAGTACATCCGCAGGCACGCGGAACACTACGGGCACGGATGTCTCGCGATCCTCGTCGTGGAAGGTCGCGATGACACTCTCGGGGTGAAGTATTACAACAGCGCAACAGGGGAAATCTACGGTCCGAAGTGGGGCGGAGAGGAGCTTCTCATCGGGGTCCTGGAGAGAGCCAGAGACCGGCATCTATGCCCGCTGACCAGCAAAGACACCGAAAATCTGGTACAATAGAAGGACAGGAACAAGACGAATGGAGCAGCATGAGTAACTCTGATCTTACCCTGCACGGGAGGCTTGTCGATGCCCCGGAGCTGCGTTTCACTCCGCAGGGGATCGCGGTCCTGAACGGGACCATCGCAGTCAGCGAACGCACGAAGAACGCAGCAGGAGAATGGGAGGACGGGGACGCCTCGTTCATCCGGTTCACCGCGTGGCGTCAGATGGCAGAGGCTATCGCGGAAGCGGACCTTCAGAGAGGTGAGCTGGTAATCGCATCAGGAATCCTGAAGATCCGCAAGTACGAGAAGGACGGGAAGACAGGGTACTCCGCAGAGATGACCCTTGATGACTTCGGACGCTCCCTCAAGTGGCCTGCCAAGAACAGCAGCAGCAAGGCTCCCGCTAAGGGCGCTGACTATAACGACGAGCCCCCGTTCTAAAAGAAATGACAATGAAACTCCGCCTCTTCCCTGAGAGGAATCCCGTGGAAAACACGATTCATCATCACACGTTCCTTCTCGACTCGTCCGGGTCAATGCTCCCGCACCGCAGCGCGGTCCCCGAGGTGCTGGACGGGCACATCAAGGCACTCGCCTCCGACAGCAGGAACCACCCGAATGAGGAGACCCGCGTATCGGTCTTCCAGTTCAGCTCCCCTGGCTTCGGGCATGTCGATTTCGAGTGCCTGCTGTACGACATGGATGTCCTGCGGGTCCCCAGCATCAAGGGAATGTACAGGATCTCCGGGGGAACCGCACTGTGCGACAACGTGATCCGTACGCTGAATGACCTGGAAGCCCTCCCGGTCAAGTACGGGAAGCATTTCCACCTGCTGTGGCTCATCTCAGACGGGCAGGAGCTGCATTCCACTCACCAGGGCAAGACAAGCCTCGCCCCGAAAATCTCCCGCCTCCCTGACTACTACACGATCGCGGCGTTCACCCCGAATGCGCAGGGAAAGCATTTCCTCACCCGTTACGGGTTCCCGCAGGGAAACATCTCCATCTGGGATCCGACGCAGGAGAACGCTATCGAGGAGATCGGGTACGCGGTAGCAGCTGCGACACAGAGCTATCAGGCAACAGTCCGCAGCGGTACCGCGTCAAGTGTCAAGAACCTGTTCGAGATGAACGCCCCGAAGGCGTCTGATCTCAAGAAGTCCCTCGTCCCGATGACTCCCGGGTCCTATTACTTCGAGAACGTGAACCCGGAGGATCTCGCGGGAATCCAGAACGCCCGCATCGATCAGTTCATGGAAGCCAAGACGGGAAAGCAGTACGCCCCCGGGCTGGCTTACTACGAGATGACCAAGCGGGAAAGGATCCAGGAGTACAAGAAGATCGCGGTCGCGGTATGGGATCCTTCCACGAACACGGAGAGCGTGTACGTGGGACCGCAGGTCCGCGCCAAGCTGGGTCTCCCCGAGACAGGCGAGGTGCGCGTCTCCCCCGGGAAATGGACAGGGCTGGGTTACAAGGTTTACATTTTGAGCACGAGCAACAACCGCAAGCTCGTACCAGGGACGAGAGTCCTGGTCATGAGGTGACTTCCGCGAAAGTCTGGAAGTGCTCGTGCAGGTACGGGAATGCGATAGTCTCGGTTCGGCAGCCCCGGTGCGGGGTCTGCGGAAACATGATGACCGAGGATAAGAGATGAGTTTTACGCTGCTCGAATATCTGGGGGGGCTGCTCCTGGTTGGAGTGCTCGCGTTTTTCATCGCAGCATGGTGGCATAATCGTCACTAGTATTAAAAAAATCCCCTGGAATAATATCCCGCGTTCCCGCTGGGGGAGATTCTTAACACGTAAAGACTCGAAAGGATATTCTGCTGCTCACGTTCACCGCTGACGGGAAAGACCTCGCTGCTGCGATTGCGAAAGCAGCAGCGGGTCTTCCGTCAAGACCCGTAAACCCGATTCATGCGGGAATGCTCGTATCCGCGAAATCCGGGAAAATCAGCATCACCGCATCTGACGGTCAGGTGACTTTCACCTCAGATTGCGAAGCAGACGTGAAATCCGAAGATTCCGTTATCATCCCGGGGAGGATGTTTTCCGAATTCTCGAAATATTTCGGGAAAAGCATTTTCCTCGAATCTGACGGGACCAGCGCTACGGTCACTTCCGGGAAATCGCAGTTTTCGCTGTCCGCGTCCCCTGGGAGCAGATTCCCGAAATGGCTCGAATTCCCCGATGTGCTGGGAAAGCTCGATTCGGGAGATTTCGCGGATGCGGTGAGAATCGTGAACATGGCAGCCGCGAGGAATGACCCCGTTCTGCGGGCTATCCGTGTGGACATTATCGACGGGAAACTACTGATGGTGTCCACGGACCGATCGCGGATGGCGCTGGCGAGCCCTCAGCTCACCGCTGTGACCCTCAAGGCGGGTGTCTCGTCTCCTGGGCCGCTCCTGGTGCCCGCGAGCGTCCTGGAGCGTTTCAGCCACGTCCTCGGGAATGAGGTGTCTTTCGGGTGGAACGCCTCCCTTGCAGGGGTAGCCACCGAGGGACTCACCGTGACTGCGCCCCAGGTGTCAGGAGAGTTCGCGAAAGGATGGGAGATGATCACCCGCGACTACCCCCCTGAGATACCCGTAAACGGGGCTGAGCTTGCCTCCTCCGTGAAGATGGCAACCCTTGCGGCGGGAGACAGGGGGACCGTGAAACTCTCCTTCGGGGACGTGCTCACGGTTTCGGCATCCCAGGACGCAGGGTATCGTGGCGAGCTGGAATGGGAAGCCCTCGGGGATGAGGGAATCGCAGGGGTGACTAGGGAGCAGAGATCATTCGACTTCACCCCCAGGTACCTTCTTGACGGGATATCCCTCGGGGATGACATTTCCCTTGCCTACACCGGGAGAGCATTCCTCATCACCTGCGGGGATGTGAGATACCTGGTACAGCCGAGAAGAACAGCATGAAAGGAAGGATATGCCGTCGATAGTGGGACGGGAAGACCTCAGGGCGAAGCTGTACTCGTCAGGGGTGAGAAACCCGCGTGAGCTGTCCGGGATGATGCGCCTCATCGAGGTGTACGCGCTGCAGGTGGCACGCAAGACGCAGGAACATGATCTTGAGGATGTCCCCGATCCCGTCGCCCCCTCGTTCACCCCCCTCAAACCGGGAGAATGGTCGGTGGCGCTCGAAGTCACCTGCTGCGTCGGGTGCACGAGGGTGCGCAGGTGGGATGACTACCATGTTGACAAGCATCACCCTACAGGACATAAGGTACTGTGCCGGGACTGCCGCAACCCCGGGAGGAAGCTCCCCGAGAGCGCGTCAGATGTACGTCGTGGCGGCTGGCTGTGCCCGAAATGCGATACACGGAAAGTCCCGCTGGACTTTCCCCTGGAGAAAAGGATGAATCCGCGTAAGCCACTGAAATGCCTTTCCTGTCTTGACAAAACCCTTAACGACAGCGAATGATGGAATGATGGCTGATATCAGAGACACCCTCGACATGATCATAATCCCCGAGTGGCACAAAAATGCCTCCTGCCGGGGATATCGCGACCCTGACCTGTGGTTCCCTGAGCCGGGAGATAAGAAGGCACGGATAAAGACGGCACGTGCGCTGTGGATATGCGCGCACTGCCCTGTACGGGAGCTATGCCTCGAAGAGGCGATGAGCAAAAACGAGAAGCACGGGATCAGGGGCGGGAGGACAACCCGTCAGCGGGTCCGGATGCAGATGCGCCGCATTCCGCAAGATGCCGCCTGATAATATCCCGTCCTGAGATAGTGAACGATTCCTTATGCCCGCACCGGTCACACACCAGTCTTCCCAGCGACTGGTGTGTCCCGGGCGGTTTACGTATCACCTGGCTTTGCGTCGCAAGACCTTGCGAATACGTCTCCGCACAGTACGGTCCTTGCGAGTGGGTTTCATGACAAAGAAAGCAACATCCCCAGCCCCGATCTTGACTTTCCTGAACTTTTTCATTTTTCTTCCCTTCTGAGTTTTTCCAGTTCAGCCGCGTATAGCCTGCGGTATATCTTCGGGTACCTTCTCGCCAGCTCCGCCATTGCCCTATATCGGGCTTTCACTCGCATAGCCTCGGTTACCTGATATGCAGGATGGCTGTCGCGGTATTTTTTCTGCGCGTCAGCAGATGATTTCCTAAACGGCATTGGATGACAATCTTCCTCCCTATCGGGAGCGCCGCGTTCACCGGCATATGATTCCTGTTCGCGAGCGTCACGTAAGCATCCCCTGAGTTGCAGTACTGCACTGCGATGCTCCACCACGAGTCTCCTGATGCCACCGTGTAGTACGCGGGGGAGCTGGGGACGGGCTTAGCTGGCGGAGGAGTGGTGACCACCTGGTGCACTTTCGGGGAGGGAGCTGCTGCTACCGCCTTAGGAGCGGCACTCCCTCTTGAGTGCACCAGAACGGCAGTCACTATCCCGAGACAGAGCAGTGCCCCCAGGGTGAAGACAGGAATGATAACCTGCCATGCTGCCCTGGGGGCACGTGCCTTGCGATGATATCCAGCCATATCATCCACTGTAACATTTACAGGTAGGGCGCGCTGATGTCGTACGCGGAACCCCCGTCATGCTCCCCCTTGGACAGAATCCGGTACAGCGCCCCCACCGGCTGGTCCCCGGACACGAGAACCTTGCTCCCGTGGTCCCGCAGCCAGCGGTTCGCCTGGTCCTGTGTCAGCAGGGGGACCTCGATCACATCGAAGCACCTCCCCGGACCCGTGAGAGCCTCGTGCAGCTTGTCCACGGTCACGTTCGTGGTGAACAGGAACAGGATATTCAGTCCCTGCCCGAGGAGCCCGTCACCCAGGTTGAGCAGCTTCGACAGGGCAGGTCCCACAGTTGCCTTCGCGGCAGCGGTCACGTATTCTTCCGCATCCTCGAAGATGAGGACATGCCAGATGTCTTTCCCGTGCCTCGCATCGAGAAGCACCCGCATCATGTACCCTGCGTCCTGGAAGAATTCCCGCGAGTCCACGACATAGGTGATATGCGCGGTCTCGCTCCACGCCCTGGCAAGAGAACGCAGCCAGTAGGTTTTCCCTGTCCTCGGAGGTCCGTGGATGATCCCCACCTTCCCGGGGAGATCCCTCGGGTGAGCCTCGATAATCCCCTGGAGTTTCCCCTGGACGGAGGGTGCGTAGTTCTCCCGGACCTCCCCCCAGTTGGGAGCGGAAATTTCCCGCGTGATCGTATCCGGACCGTATTCCCCCTGGAATGTGTAGTGCAGGAAAACCCCGTCTTCCCTTTCCGGGACTTTCTCGTATTCCTCGATATTCGCAAAGATCTTTTCGAGGAAAAGCGTCAGGTCGTTTTCGTGTTTCGCGGAAACATGACCCCAGAAGCTGTTCCGCTCTCCGTAGTACTTGAGATGCAGGACCCCGTACTCCCCGGTGGGGGCGTCGATCTCCGCGACGTACGAGACGATGCTCTTGTCATTCGGGTCCTTGCGGACGAACAGGGGGGTGAGGCTGAATTCTTTCAGCTCCGCGAGTACTTTCGCGACATCCCATTTCGTGGAAACAGCACGTCCCCCGTGGAATACCATCCCGTCCGCGTGTTCCCAGTAAACCTGGTCTGGCTCATCCCCGGAGGAATAGTAAATCGCAGTGTTGCTCATCTGGTCCTTTCCTGTACCCTGGTGTCCCCTGCACGAGAGGACACCAGGGTCACGATCACTTCTTGGGCTTCTTGCAGTTGGTGACCTGCTGAGGCTGATTGGAGGTGTTCCCGTTGCTGTCCGTGACCGAAACCTGCGTCGTGCGTACCTGGCACACGGGCATCTGAGGTGCCCCGGTGATCACGATACCACCCTGACCCCCGTAAGCGCTAGCGTCCCAGTGAGCGGAGGACACGTTGATCTGCAGGACATCAGGCTCGGACATCACCATATAGGGCTTCCCGTTACGGAACACGCATTCCACATTGGTCCCGGCACTGTCCGGGGGCGGGTGCACCCCGTCCGGGTCCATGTTCGGGAGGGTGAGCCACGCGGGATCGTTCCCCGAGTTGGGCGTGCGCACGATCTGCTCCGGGTTGGACAGCTCAGCGGTGTTGGGGACCGCCGTGCCCAGGGACGGGCATTCGAACATGGGACCCCCTTGCCCGCCTTTGCGCAGGAAAAACGTGTACGTGTTCAGCCCGAGGATACGTGATGCCTCAACGAAGGTGAGAACCTGGCGGTACTCGCTTTTCCCGGTTGGCTGAAGGAGTGGCTGTACCTCGTTGTAGTGATCCTGGATAGTGTTGGAGACGTTATTCTCCGCACGCACCCCGGCACCCTGCGAGCTGCTCGTGCATGCGGCAACCACGATCAACCCGAGGATCGCGAGCAGGAACCCCGCGATTCCCCGGGCTTTCCAGCTTCCCAGCCATTTCCTGTAGTTTATGGTTATCATGTCACTTCCCGTACTTGCTACTCGGGGATAGGTTCCCGACAAGGCAGTTAGCTGTCACCCAGCTTTTATCCCCCGGGGGGATGGAGATGATCTTCGATGCCCAGCTGCATGCGGTCCTCGCGTCAGCTGCCGCATGCGCAGGGTCAGACTCGTCAATATCCCCGATCGCGGTTTCCATCGCCTGGATATCGGACTGCTGGACACCTATGTTGTTGTTGTACGCGGATGCCTGGATCTGCTTGACCTTGACCTGGTGATGCTGATTCGCGGTGTCCACGAAAAACCCGAACTGCACGATAGCCCAGATCCCGAATCCCAGCAGGACTGCAAAAGCTGCGATCACGGGAATCCAGGGGAATCCTTTAGCCATCACCTGGTGTGGCTGGACAGGATCACTCATATGTTCCTCTTTTCAGGAAAGCGGCTTGTTGTCAGTCACCGCGTACTTGACGAACCCGGTCAGGGGGATGATCTCCTGCTTGCCTGAGGAGGTGATTATCAGCACAGGTCCCGGGTACCTGCTCACCCCCGTACCCGGGCGGGTGATGGTCATCCCGGATTTGCATACTTGCGCAGACCCGTGTACCGGGGGCTGGAAATGATTGCCCGCGCTTTCCACTGTCACCCATCCGGTCTGGGGAGCTGAGCAGCTCGGGGATGCGGTCATGGTGACGATATCGGGACCGTTCGCGCACCCCGCTGCCAGCGCCATTACAGGCGCGAGCAGCAGTAGTCTCTTGTTCATGAACCTTCCTTCGGTTTCGTCTTGCTGAACGTAACCGGGACGTAGATATTGAACTTGTCTCCCGTGCCCGGGGTGATCACTCCCCCGGTGAGATTGTCACAGTAGTACAGGTCTCTCACGCGGAATGATACCCCGTCAGTCAGCTCTGACGGTTCGGTCACCCATCCGGGACCTGTGTGATGGCATTTCTCCGGGAGGAGATTCGCTGTTGAATACGACCCGGTGACATCAGGGGAGGGGACAGAGCTGGCGGTACTGCATCCTGCGAGGGAAAACCCCACGAGGATTCCCGTGAGAATGACCTTTCTCATTTCCCTTTCCTCTCGATTTCCTTCCGCTTCTCCATCCGGAGCGCGATCCTGTCAGTAACCCAGAGGGGGATCAGCCCCACGGTCATCCCGATGGCGAGAGTTGTCCAGTAAGTGGCATCCGCCCTGACGATCAGCCCGTAGAGGCATACTATGACCAGTACGCTCAGCCACGAGCCCCACCCTTTCCTGCTCAGCATGATTTCTTTTCCTCCCTGGAGGGGAGACCCGTGAGAGCCTCCCCTCCAGTCGCTTACGGGTTGAGCAGCGCCACGTGCAGACCGTGCGCGAACCCGTACTTCGCAAGCAGTCCGGTGGACGCGATGACCAGGAATACAAGCACTCCCAGCGGGACGAAAATCCGGGACTGCTTGAACTTGTCTGTCTTCTCGGACGAGCGGAGCTTGATCTTCCCGTCCCTCTTCAAGACAGACCATGATTCCCGCCATGCAGGCGGCGCGAGCGGGAGAGTCACCCAGAGCGGGACGCCTCCCCCTTTCCCGGCGTTGCGGGTGAGATGATACCGGACGCTGGACGCGAGAGGCAGCCACAGGTAGTGCAGTATCCGCCCCACGAGCAGCCCCAGGACGAAGTCTTGCGCGTTGAACGGGTCAGGGAGATGCTTGCCCGGACCGAACACGGTGAACCAGGTGATCGCCAGGGCACCTGCGATAACCAGGGCGAACATTACCAGTGCACCCAGGATCAGCCATACCATCCCGACAGGACGGCGAGGGAGGGCAGCCCCCAGCAGGACACCCCCGAAAATTGCCCACGTCTCAGGCTGCGCCTTATCGCGGACCCCGTGCCGCCAGATCCCGTTCTTCCAGTTTTCCGAGTGGATGAACCCCATCCCGTTGTCCCACCATGCTTTCAGGGAGGTTCCCTTAGGAAGGAACGGGAAGATGTTATGGTAATCCTGCTGGAATCCGTACCAGTACAGCCCGGCAATGAACCCCACCCCGAGGGCGGCAGCGATCCCGACCCACAGGAGTTTCTGGGATCTCCGGAACCTGACCGGATGCCCGCTGATAAGCGGGGGATATTGCTTCTTGCGCTTTCCCTTTGCGGGAGCGACATTCTCCCCCTCGGAGAGAGGGACGGGTCTAGCCATTTCTTCTCTTTCTGTTCCGTATTGAGAGAATGAGCATCATGATCATGTACGCGAGAATGAGAGTGTCGATACCGAGAACGGCAAGCCATTCCCCGCTATTGCTGTAGTGGGTAAGGACGATATACATCGACAGGACGGACACTCCTGTCAGGAAAACCCAGGTTTTCATTTCCGTGAGACCTTCCGGGGGAATCTTTTCCGCGACCACCGGGTAAGTCCGATGAGGAAGATCATCGTGAACGGGATGAACGCAGCCAGCGCACCCGCGAGATAAACCTCGGGAGCGTGACCCGTGCTCTCGTAGGTGATGGTGGCGCGGAAAACCAGCGCGAAATACACCGCGAAAAAGAACAATGCGGCGATTATCCTGCTTTTCCTCACTTGCGCTTGCCTTTCTTGCGCTTCCTGCGGATGATCCACGCTGCCACGACGAGAGCACGGGCTATCCAGATCACGGGGTTTCTCCTAGGTTCGGATGTCGGTGCAATCAGCGACGGTCACGGAGAACCGCTGATTACCTTCCCCTGGCTGATGCACATCCACGTAGAATTCGTTACCGTAGGCGTCACTGACCAGGCATGACGAGTTAGCGAACTCACTGCTAAGCACGTACGCTATCTGCGCGGCAAGTTCCTCGGGGGTCATGACTTCTTCTGATACTTGACCATCGTCGCGGGAGCTGTCGTCAGGAACCACGTCTTGATGGCCTTGTGGTCGCCCTTGACGTACTCCCCGAGAGCATTCACCCCGGATGTCTTGAGAGCGTCGTAGAACGCGGGACGCTGGCTCTCAGGGATGCCTGCGCAGTCCGCGAGAGCATTCCGCTCAGCCTTGCCCTGGTCCGCGTACTTGGAGTTCTTGCCCGCGACGAAAATTCTCGCGTACTTGACTTGCTTGACGATGTTCGCCTTCACGGGCAGGCACTTCTTGGCGAGAGCCGCCGCGACTGCCTTGTCATGAATGACAGCCGGATCAGTGGCGAGCGCCTTAGCGGACGCCTGGGCAGCAGCTGAGTCGCCAGCCTTGATGTGACCGCACCCGGAAGCCCCGAGAACTGTCGCGATGACAGCGGCAGATGCCGCGATTACTGTCTTGTTCATTTTCCTTTACCTTGCCGGTTTATCAGTTTTATGGCTGCGATGAGGATTGCCAGCCCGAGGGCTGCGGCAATCCAGTAGAACGTCACTGTGTGAGCCTGCGAGCCTTGCGCCTGCGGATCCTGCGGACGATCGTGGAGACGATCTCATCCCCGATGACCCCGATGACGATGCCTGCCCCGAGGATTCCCAGGATGATGTGGATGAGGTGATGAACGAGATGCATTGTTTTCTCTTTCTTTTCTCTTTGTTATCTCGGGAGGGAGACAGCCAGCAGGAATGTCGCCAGGCATAGCGCAACCCCGATAGCGCTGATCTTCCATTTCTTGCTGTAAGGAACCGGGAGGAGAATTGAGAGGACGATAAGCAGAGTCCCCGCGACCAGCGGGATACCTGCGATAATGTCATTTGCGGTCATGTTGCACTCAATCTATGAAAGCGAGGATCGTCCCGATAGCACACAGGACAGTCCCTATCCCGTTTACTATGATGCGTGTCTGTACCTGTCCTGCGAAAACGATCGCCCAGAAAATGCACAGGAATCCCGTTATGATGAGGATCAGTGCCGCGACCCCCATTACTTGCCTCCCGTGATCATGACAAAAAAGGACAGGAAGCATACGATCGACCCTGCCCCGAAGAGGAATATCCTGAGCCCGGGGGTCTTGACACGCACGATAGCCGCGAACAGGATCAGAAGGCAGCCTGCGGTAAGCAGGATCAGGGACGTGAGCAGCGTATCACTCATGCCGGTCCTCCTCGTGACTGTATCCCGGGGGGAGGTTGACCACGGGGCAGGTCAGGTAGTGTATTCCGTTCACCCCCGTGCACTTGACGCACGGGGGTGTGAAATCGCCAGGCTGGATCACGGGGTTTCCTCTGGCTTTGCGGTTTCCCTGGTTACCTTGATCCAGGTTTCGAGGAGGGTGAAAAGCTTCGGGAGCGGGTCCCCTTCCATCATGATGCGCTCGGTTTCCGTCTCGATGAGCGCCTCAACCTCGTCAGCGGCTTTCAGCGCGGTTTCGGTGATAGCATAGTCGCGGATGAGGTTGGCGCGGGCTTTCACCCACGAGTTTTTCGAGATGGTGCTTACCAGGGTCGCGCTGGTAACATCCTCCGGGTTGGGGAGTGTCATTCTTTTCCTTCCTTGAACGGGTCACCTTCTCCTGCGAGAATCATCCGGAACCGCTCGATCCTCATGCATGCAGCTGAGCAGGCAAGCAGGCGAGCGGGACACGGGTCCCCGCAGGACGGGCATTCTTTCATCGCGCAGCCTCCTGAGAGGCTGCTGGAGCCATCGTGAGCGCTAGCGCGGGGTGAACTGAGCACCCTGGGTGCGGGTGGCTCCGCGTCCATCCTGCGCTCCCGAGGCGATGACTCCACTTGCAGACGCACTTAGAGTCAAGAGTCTCCGTGGTTACCGCAAGGATCAGTGCCTCGCGTAGAGTACGATCACTAGTGCTGCTGCCGTGAGCACGATCAGCACGCACAAGGTTTTCACCCATGGTCCGCTCCATAGTGACTTGGGTTCTGGCTTGGGCTTCCTTCGCGGCTCGGACATCTACCCGATAACCTCGGAGAATTCCACTTTGACGTATTCCACGTCCCCGCTGTCATCCTCGTACGTGGACACCTCGAACCCTGAGACCTCGTTTTCCGCGTACTCGTCCAGGAGTTCGTGATCCTGGGGCATCCTGAGCAATTCTGCTACCGCTTCGTGTACTTTCACAGTTCGTTCCTCCGTGAGAAGATGTACTTTTTCGATGCCGTATAGTTACATTTAAGACTGGAGCACACCCATGCTCTCCAGAGCCCTAGCTTGCGCGCCATGCGGCGCATCCGCATCAGCCTTGCTCCGCAGCGCGGGCACTTACTCATCGGTAACCTCGTTCGTTTCGAGACACTCATCGATCTCGTCTAGGATGTACGTGATGTCTGTGATACCTGGTGACTGGGTAGTGTAGACTGGTTCGATCGTGGTGTCAGGGGTTTTACGATTCCGTGACCTGATCTTGCGGATGAGCTGCAAGTTTCCCTCCCTGGAGGCTGATCCTGGGCAACGGTACCAGCCAGGGAGAGGCTTGTCAACGGTTACCGTGAATGTTCTTCCAGGAAAATCAGGAGCGCAGGCAGACCTGGCTTTTCGAACAAAGCTCCGCATGTACAGAGAATGTGCGTTCCCTCGGGGAGCTGCTCTACCTGGATCCTGTGCTCCCGGTGCTTGCCTGCTGTCTCTTCCGTGTGATCGGTCATCGTCATTCCCCTAGCCTGCTGATCAGGTCGGAGAATTCGCCTTCCCATTCGACTGTCTTCGTCCGCTGGTTACCCCCAGTGCGGTAGCTTATCTCGACTACCGTGACCGAGTATGCGCACGTATCGCAGTAACCGCGCTCCTGCCTGTCAGGCCGGAAGTCCACTATTTCTGTCGCGTCAGTCTTGCCCATCTCTTCTTTCAGGAACTTCAGCAAGGCTGCGTTGAGCCCGTCTTTCCAGCTCATTTCCTACCTCCCCAGCTCATCACTCTCGTATGCGATGCTCAGCTTCCCGATATTGAGATGGAACGCGTAGATATCCCCCCCGAAGGAAACCCACACTTTCCAGTTCGGGGACTGGTAAACGGTTTTCTTACGCTGCTCCCCTCTCCAGTAGTAATTGTCGTACTGGTGATCCCTCCGGGGAATCCAGTCCCGAAGGGCCTCAATCAGCTCGATGTTCACTGCCCCATCCTCTGCACGGGTATCAGCTCCAGTTTCGTCACCCCGAGGGTGTTGAGATGCGCCAGGACAGCTCCCGTCATCAGCTGTTGCGAGGCGACATCATCGTTGTACGTTGCGTAGAACGTACTCCCGTCCGCGTCATAGCGGATCAGCAGGATTTTCATCATTCTCCTCTGGCGGTTTGTTTCGTACCATCCCCCAGAACCACAATAGCGTGTACAGGTTAGGGGCGTTCGCCGCTATCCAATAGTCAGTCCTGCGGGGGAGCCTGATCACTGACGTTCCCGTCATTGTCGCGAACCATCAGCCGCGCCTCCCCGTACGGGAAGGATGCTTCCACCCAGGAATGCCCGCTGCGGGTCTGTTCCAGGAGTTCTACCATCCTGGTGCATTTCTCGCACATCAGATCTCACATACTTTCACGAATCCCACGTCACTGCCCGCGATCCGCGCAGACGTGACCTTAGCGAGATGCTTTCCGCATGTCCCTACGGCATCTTCCGGTTTGATATACACCGCGAAAACTGCCGGGTTTCCGCAGGGATATCCGTGCTGCAACCCCGAACAAAGACTACGTGGCAATCCTTTTCCGCTACGTGGCATTTCTTTTCCTAAGCTTGTATAGTGAACATAGCTTTCCCCGTACTTATTCGATTGCATGTTCAGGAGTTGTGTGCCGAAATCCAAAGACCTTGACCTCGCGGACCGTAACCGCATGATCCGCGAGATGCGGGATGAGGGACGCACGATGCAGGTGATCGCGGACACTGTAGGACTGAGTAAAGCCCGCGTGTCTCAGATCCTGGAAGAACTGGACGATGAAGTTTCCCTCGGGGGATACCGTGCGTTTCTCGCATCTCAGGGTGAGCTGGCACTCCGGGAGATCACGAAAATCCTCCTGAAAGACTCCCCGATCAAAGTGTCCGCTGGCGGGAAAGTCATGTACTACCCGGACCCTGACGACCCCAGCGGCAGGACATCCGATTTCGACAACCCCATTTACGATGACACGATTAAGCTTGATGCCGCGAAGGCAATGTCCCCGCTGCTGGACAGGCTGTCCAAACTGCGCGGTGCTGATGCCCGTCCGCAGCGTGACATGATTGACGAGGACGCGGTAAACGAGGAGATAGCGTACGTCCAGAAGCTCATCAGCGATCGTCAGCGGCTCGCTGACAAGCTCCTGGAGCACGGGGAAGTCCTTGATCTCTCGTCTTATGAGGGGTATTACGAGGCGGAGGTTATCTCCCAGGAGGATTCCCCTGGATAACTTACCCCATCACCTTCAGGGGGCGCTTCGGGTAGTCCAGATGCGTAATCGCGTTGCTCCCGAACACTGCCCACCCGTTACTGAACCTGCGATACCAGACACCATCCGCGTCCATCACGACGGTGTTGGCAGGATACGCAGGCTCCCGGTGTTCGAGGACGAACTTCTTGACTGCGGGAATCCTGTTCGAGGAATACCCGAAAGTATCGGCATAGTACTTTTCCAGCTCCTCCCAGGAAAGGTACCCGTTGTCCGAAGCAGAATCCGCAGCTTTGCGCAGGGCTTCCACCTCCTGCATGATCGCCCGGAACGAGGTGCTCCTCGCTAGCCTCCTGGCTGCCGTTTCCAGCTCACTATAGGTGTATATCTGCTCGCTCATATCCTTACCCTGAATCTCGTGATTTCTGTTCCCGTGTCTTTCGTGACCACGCGGTACTCCTGGTCAACGCTATCAAGCTCAGGAATATCCCGGAGGTGTTCCAAATCGAGTTCCCTGACTTTATCGCTGCTGTTCCACTGCCACATCCCCCTGAGTAGCGGTCCCAGTCCTGAGTAGTGATTCAGCAGGATGAGATGCGTCAGGTACGCGACCAGCTTCTGCTCATTGGTCATGTTCCTGAATCCGTCATCATCATCAGTGAACATCGTGAGCCTGCTCGGGAAATGCGGGTCAGCCTCAGTCCTGACCAGATAGGTGCTCATGTGTTTTTCCAGACTAGCTCGAAAGTGTTCTCATCGATCTTGAGCGTGTGATATCTCCCCTTGAATCCCCTGCGCCCCATCGCGTTGCGCAGCGCCTGCCTGAATGTGCTCATGCTGCTGTCCGGGAAATCGGTGTCCTTATGGAATTCGACACGCTGTCCCGGGATCAGCCAGTCATCCCAGGGGAAATCATCCGCGCTTACCTTAGCCCGGATAGGGGCGTCATCGGGTATCCTGACTGGCATCGGCAGTCCTTTCCGTGTGCTCAGGTGACTGAGCCTCTCGATCATCCGCGACCTTCGCAAGTGCTGTGTAGCGGTGATCCCCGTCAATGGTGTTAGGGAAATACACCTCGAACAGGGAGCTGTCGCGTGCCTTGCGGATCTTATCCGCAATCCTCTCCCACGGGGTGAGGATACCGCGATCAGCCGCAACCTCATCCGCGATCTTGAGTATGACTATCTGCTCATCCTCATCCAGGGTGATATTCACCAGGGTCATTTATTTTTCTCCTTATGATCGCGGAAATTCTCCTGACATTCATCAGAGCAGAAGACCCGCTGCATAACGGTGAGACTGTGCCGTTCTGCGGGGATAGGCTCCCCGCAGAACCAGCACGGTTGACCGCAACTCATGCAGCCACGAGCTTCTTGCGCAGCACCTCGCTCAGCGCGAGCAGCGCCTGCGAGTCGCTCTCGGCACTCTTCCCCAGCAGGGCGTGCGTGTAGTTGCGCTCCATCCTGCCCCCGTCAGCGCCACGGACAAGCCCGTTCCAGGTGTCCCAGGTGTTCGCCACCTGCAGCACCCCGAAAGCCGTCCCGTTCCACTTGGACGCCTTCTCGTCGCTGCTCCACAGCGTGGACAGCTCGTCGCGCTTCTTCTCCGCGATGGTCAGTCCGTTCTTGACCTTGGGGGTCCCGTCGTCATTCACGAGCGGCACCATCTTGTCCAGCCACCGCCCGAACTGGCGATCCGTGACATCGACCTTGACGAGATTCTCGATCCCGAGGGCAGCCTCCTCAGCGGTCTGAGCCAGCTTAATCCCCAGGCGATCCCGCAGGGTTGCGACAGTGGGGAGGGAATTCTTGGAATGCCGCACCCCGGCAATCGTGTATGCCCCGAGGACGGAGCTGTTGTAGGTATTGTCGCAGATGGGGGCGATGATCCCGGTGTGGAACGTGGTCTTCCTGGTGCGGTCAGCGGACGTGGCGGCATTCACGTAAGGGACGTATCCGAACCCTTCCACCTCGTATGTCTCGGGCATGACCACGGACAGGAACGCGACACCCCCGCTGCGCAGCAGACCTGCGCTCCCGACACCCACGGAGTCATCGTCTAGGATCTTGTCGATGAATCCCTTGAGCGTGGGGAGGTACGGGTGAATCGTGTACCCTGACTTCGGGTACCCGAAGATCTGCCCGGAACGCTGATTGACGATCGGGAAATTGCTGTCGTCTTTCACGACCTGCTTGTGACCCTCGTCATCCTCGTACTCAACGTACGCGACACCCTTGGTCAGCTTGACATCAAGCAGCCTGATGACCCTCCGCATGGGGACCGCCCCCGGGAAATGACTTTCCTTAGGCATGTTTCCCTGGTCGAGCTGTGCCCACCACGCGGGTCCGCGCTGGTCCGTGTACCCTACGAGGATATTCTCGCGGAGCCAGCGCATCGTCTCCTGCGACTTCTCCGCGATGTCATAGTTCGTGGGGGCAGTGAGCTTCGGTAGTGCCATGATTTTTCCTTCCTTCGTGTTCTTGTGCTGCTGCAACCTGCATGCTGCTGAGTTTATTCCATCGCAGCAGGTTTTGTCTAGGATTCCCCTAGACTACTTCTGGTGGTTCATCCGTGACTGTGAGTGACTGGCGGCGAACCCTGGCGATCATGTACATGCGATTCCCGAACTTCCTGAGAACCCCCTGCCTCCAGATTACATACATCACTCCATCCGGGTAGCTCTCGTCTAGCTTGACGCTGTTCTCTTCCATGATCCGCATCTCGCTTTGACTGAATAGCTCGGGAGTGACCGTGTAGTGATCGGTGACCACGTACCGTCCGTGTGTGTGACTCCCGTGATAGTCCACGACAGTCCCGATAGGGATCGGTTCCATTTATCCTCCTTTCCGCACCTGATCCCAGAGTCCCGCGAGCTTCGTGATAAGATCAGCTACGTCATCCGTGGTCAGCCACACGCCCTTACCCTGGGGCAGCTTGTCCGCGTCCGTGATGAACCGCAGGAAGCCACCCTCTTCGAGAGTGACCTCCAGCGCGGTCTCGTTCGTGTCTACGATGCGGATTTTCCCGGTCATCCGGTTGCTGTCCTTACCGGGAGGTAGATTTTCAGCTCATCGATTTCCTTGTCGCTGAAAGTACCTTTCGCGGCAGGGTAGATACCCTGCGTTCCCTCCGGGTAGTTAGCGGTCCAGGTGAATGCGTCAGCCTCGGAGTAGCTATCGAACAGCAGCCCTCCCGCTTTCTCCACGCGCTCCTTTTCCCCGAGATTACGCACGGCACGCACCTCAACTGCGTGACGGAAACCGTCCTTGCCCGCGTATCCGTACCCGGAGTGCTGGACGATCGTCCACAGGTTAACTGTCGTCATGTTTCCTCGTCATCCTTTCGCTCCCGAACTCCGTGACTTCGTGACAGCCGCAGCTGGCGGCGAGATTTCGAACACCAACTCCGAGTCATCTCCGAGACCGTCTGTGACATCGAACGGATCCTCGACTGCTGGCTCTTCGAGTGCCCGCAGCTCTTCGGGGGCGATCCGCTCCCACAGAGCCCGGATATCATCCGCGTAGTACCCGCGTGTCCTCGCCTGCCCGATACGGACCTGCACGGGGGACATGTCGGGGCGCATGTTCCGCGCCACCACCTGAGTCATCCCCAGGTCCCCGTACCGCTCCGGATCCAGGTGCCGCATCTCATCAGCGAGCGCCTCCCCGCCTGCGAACATCCTCCCGTCAGGGAGCGTGAACGCGACCTTATCGAGGATGCTGGTCACGTCCTGGAGGAACCGCTGGCGCGGGGTGAGCACCACCTGATCCGTGGACAGTGCCAGCTCCATGAACGCGTCCATGCACATGTTCAGCCAGCGCTGCCCGCCCAGGGCTTTCGCAACCGCCATCAGCGGCTCCCAGACTTCCAGCCTGCGCATCGTCAGCTTCGGGTGATACCCGCGTCCGCGAAACTCCCTGATCTCGCTGAGATGCTCACGGACAGCACCCCCCAGCAGGGATGCGTAATCCCCTGCTTCGCTTTCCGATTCGCGGGCATCGAAATACCTTTCCGGGGTGCCCGCGATCATCCGCACGACGATGGTGCGACCACGGATGTCCACGGGGATCGCGACATTCCTCCCGGTCATGATCAGCGGGAAGAATATCGAGAACTTGCGGGAAACTCCCTGGCGGGACCTCCCGTCCATCGCGCCCAGCTTGTATCCCTTGCGGAGCAGCTTGTTGAGCGTCCGGTTGCTGCCCTTGTTGGTCCCGTCATCCCCGTACACCTCCCCGATCTCATCGAAGAAGAAGATCCGCAGGGAATCCTCCGGGGTGTTGGCTGCCTCCGCGAGAGCCGACTTGAGATCATCAGCCGTCCCGTCCGCGTCAACAGGGTTGGGTCCGAGTGCCGCTGTCACGTTCATCGCGGTTGTCTTGCCCGATTCAGGTCCGGACAGCAGGATCATCCGGGGCATGGTGATCAGAGCCCCGTTCACGCCTCCTGCCCATGCCGCTGCCGCGTAGAGTATCATCGCGGTGACCTGGTTCCTGCCCGCGACGACATGAGCCTCGAACCACGTGCGGATTTCGTCTAGCAGCGCCGCACTCGCTGGCTCGTTCTGTTCGTTCATCGTTCTCCTTCCTGCAAGCATCCTAACACGCTCTCATCCAGACTCCAAACCTCCAGCTTGAGGAGTGTTTTCGCTTTTGCTTTCGAGTCGCTGCTCCTCGATCCGGATCAGGGCTTCCAGATGAGCCCTGGCGACATACAGCCAGCTCAGCGCCTCCGTGTCGGGGTCTGGCTTGGTCTCCCGGATATGCGGGCGCAGCCAGAGCGCGTACTGCGTGACTGCGGAACGCACATCGCGAGAACGCTGCTCCCGCGATGTGCGTGACTCGCTCACTTTTCCGCCAGACGCGTGGCGCGCTCCGTGAAACGAGCCCACCCGCGCTCAGGAGTCCCGTGATAACCTCCGTCACTCGCAAGCCAGGTCTTTCCCCCGTCCCGCGTGTACGCCTCCCACGTGACGTACGGGTGCGGGTAATGGTCCGGACGGTACACGAGCACGATGCCGCTCGGGTATTCCCCGTCCCGGCGCTTCTTCTCAGCCCACGCGAGGACACGGAACCCGTTGACGTGACTCGGGGGAGCTGAGATCGTGATCGGGTAATTCTCCCAGGAACCCGACAGCTCCTGGGGCTCTTTCAGGGTTATCGACTTCGGGCAGTAAAACGAGTACATGATGCCCAGATTCGCTTCCCCGTCGATGATAAAATTCGTATACCCTCCCGTGGTCGGCTGCGCGATGTAATGCGCGGTCACCTCGTGGCGGTCACCATCCTGGTCGATGACGATCCAGGTGTGCAGTTCATTGTTCTTTTCCATGATCCTCACTTTTCCTTTTTCCATTCAGCGAATGCCCTGATGAAGCATTCCGCAGCGATGATACTGAATCCCGTGGTGACTGCCCAGCCCCCGAAGAACTGGATTATCTCAGTCACGTCATGAGAGTGGGTGAGCATGTTGACCCCGATTGAGATCAGGGAAAGGCAGATCACGACCTCCCAAGCGTTTCTGTTCACCCTCGCCAGTCCCTTCCGCATCTAGTGCACGCGAATACGAGCACCTCGCAGATGCCTTTCTCGCCTTTGTTCATAGTGTCGAACCCGAGGCACATCCAGTCGTGAATGCGCTGCTTTTTCGGGAGATCCCTGCGATTCCCGCAGGAGATCAATCCGCCTTCGAGGGGGAACCATTGCGATGTATACCCGTCAAAGTAACGGTCATCGTACAGCGATTCCCCTAGGATGACCAGGGGCAGCCCGAATCCGGAGTCCCTGTCCTGTTCCGCATCCGCGACCCCTAGCAGGAACATATCTGTCATGCTTTCCTCCTCAGTACGCAGATATCCCGGAACCTCGCCCCGAAGATGATCTCCAGGAGGATATCAGCGCAGTCATCACAGATATCACTGCGTCCAATCGAGGACATGATGGCGAACCTCTTGCCGCAAGTGTTGCACCTGCACCTGATCCTGACTGGCTTGATATCCATGAATCCTCCTATCTGGTCTCCTCCACGGTGAACGACGCGACCAGCGAACTCCCGTCACTGGTGAACGTAATGGCGTCATCAGGTATCTCGGGACCCGGGAAGTGCAGCAGGTATTCTGCCTTGATGCGGTCCACCAGCATCTGCACCTGATAATAACTCCATTCCCCGTCGTCCTGATTGGTCAGGATTTTCCTGTGCTTGATGCGGGTGGTGGTAATCTGCTCACCGAATATCATGTTCTTCCCATCAGTGCATCGAGTAGGGATTCCGCGATAGCTCCCAGCATCAGCGGATGCCTGTCTTTCACTTCATCCGCGATGAATCCGTAAATCCACATTTCCGCATCTGCGGTTTTCAGGGAGTCCGCAGTTTCCCTTGCTACAGGATCCCCGTGAGCTATCTGCTGAATGGCTCCTGCGAGAGTCCAGTCGTTGCGTGCTGTCATCGCCGTCGTGCTCCTTCCGGGAGGGTGAATACGGACCCGGGGCGGTGCTTCCTGTGCGGATACTCTCGCGGGATCCCGTCAGCATCCATCCACTTGCGACCGGAGGTGTCACAGAATGTGCTACTTCCGCGATCCAGCCAGCCTGCAGCTTTTCCGTGGAATTCGATATCACTCTGGCACGTCCCGCAGGAACGCTGATCCCCGAACCTGCGCCTCTCGCTCATCGCGTCACCACCCAGTATGTGCCCCCACGGAGGGACACCGAGGCGTAGTTCCCCCGGTAGTTGTCGTCCGCGACCCTCTTCCAGTCCACGTACGGAGACAGGGGACTGTCAGCAGGCAGCTCGCTGTCTCCCTCAGCGTACTCTTCCAGGTAGTCATCGTGGACCAGGTAGGAGTCATCGCTGATGTCTCCCAGCTCGTTCAGGAGCGCTTGCAGCGCGGTCAGCTCATCGATCTCGTCGCTGTACACCACCGCGACCAGGTGTGACCTCTCCCCGATGAACCCGATCGCCCCGCGCTCAGATGCGAACGAACCCAGGTCGCGACCAGCCTCCTGGTCTTCCACGTGCCAGGGCTTCAGTCTCCTGATCCGCTCTTTCACGTCCGAGACATTGATGATGTTTTCGTCCCCGAGGATCTCGTAGTTCGGGTCTGATACGTTCATGACAGCTCCTGCGCTACCTCGCGGATAGCGTTCATGTAGGGACGATCCCACTCCTGTGTCTCCTGGCTGAGCTGGGAGAACCACACTAGGTCCTTGTGATCCGGTCGGGTTTCTGCCCGCCAGATAGCCCAGGCGTCGTGAACGTTTTCCAGGGTGGTCCCTGTGCCCGTGGTGAGTACGAGCAGCGTGTAGAGACGCAGCAGCTCAGGAGGGCATTCAGCCTGTTGCGGGGGTAGTTCTGCAATCCTCTCCGCGAGTAGTGCGGAGGTCTGGTCGATGTAGTTCATTTACTGTGATATCCTTTCTGTTACCAGCGCTGAGATGCGGCAACCCTAACCCGCAGGCAAGAACCTCGTCCCGTGACAGTGGCGAGGTTCTTTGCTTTACCGCTATCATTAAGTTGTATTTCCTGTCAAGAGGGCGGTGACCTCTATAAAAACTCCCCGCCGTGAGTCGGGTCCCTCGGAAGGTAGCTTCTCACTCTCCAGCGAGAACAAGCGATGTCGGCTGTTCGCTGGCGCTTAGTGCAGCCTGAGCGAAACCATAGGCGAGCCTGTACTGATGCGAGACGGCACTCCCTTAGCATCTGCGGAACCCTCACGTTACGAGGGAGGAACAGGCACTGTCACCCGAGTGAAAGCTACCTGGCGACCGCAAGCGTCCTCTTGCGGCAGAGCTACCCCATACAGAGCAACCCCGTAGGATAGTCCCTGGTAGTCCCCCTGAGATGATTAGCAATAGTCATCCCAGGGGGATTGTTCTGTCTTTTTCTCAGGAGACCCGCCAGGAGACCCGAGGATAGCTCATACCGGGACCATATCCACGGTGTAACCCATCCTGGTTTCCAGCATGTCAGCTAGAGCACTAGCCTCCGCACAGGTCCAGGTATCATTCCCGTCCCCGTCAACCCAGGGGATCCCGTCTGCGATGAGCCGGTACATCACAGCCACTTTTTCAGTTCAGCCCGATTGGTCTCGGTCAGCTCGAAGGAGGCGAGACGTTCCCCCAGGTTGGTAGCGGGACCGCCTGTGCTCTCGAAGATGTCGATGAACGGGTTACGCTGCCCGTCGATCTGGCTGAGCGTCAGGACGACCTTCCTGCCCGCCCGGTCTTGTCCGCTGAGTAGTATCATGATTCCCCTTTCAGGTATTTCCTGGCTAGCTGGAGCCAGTCCACGAGCCCCATCCCGTATTCCAGGATCGTGGAGGCTACGCTGTCATCGTTCCCGGTGGCTTCGAATGTCGCGGTCATCGACCTGCGCACATACCGCTCCAGCCATTCGGAGAACCGCGCCTCCCCGTATTCTTTCCCGGAGTGCGTGCTGATCACGCGGAAGTATTCCACCTGACCGCGTACCGCATCGTGGTGCTTGCGGTTGTTATCAAACCACAGCGCTACCATCGCGGTCAGGTAGTTGGAGTATCCGAGGTGCATGGTCATCAGTGCTTCACGATCCGGAAGATAGCCAGCAGCCCGCTGGGGACGAGGGTTCCGACCTCGCACAGCCCTTCCAGGTGCATCCGCTGCATGATGACGATCGCGATGACCGCGATGAACACGGTTCCCAGCTCGATTTCCACCAGGTGACGCTCAAGCAGGGATTCATCAGCCTTGCGCTGCGTCTCCTCCTCGTGCCACGCCTCCCTGATCTCAGTGACCAGATCAGCGCGGATGGCATCAAGGGAGATAGCGTTCGTCTCGTTCTCTTCCATGTGCTTTCCCTCCTACAGCATTTCCATGTCGATGGCGATAGCCTGAGCGGTTTCGAGCAGGGGCATGTTCCGTAGATGCGCATTCGGGACCTCGTACGTGACCGGGACACCCCGGGGGGCGGTGATCCTGCTCACCCATCCCCGCGTGTCGTACATCGAATCCGCGAGCAGCGGTCGGTCCATCGCGGCTTCCTGCAGCGGGGTCCCGTCAGGGAAGCTCACCCCGGAGACCTCGATCTTCGCGAGGGAGGGAACGTAGTACCGCTCGGAGATAGTACTCCCGTACACGAGCTGCCACAGGTCGTAACAGACACCCACGTCGCTACGATTGTCCACACCAGCAGCGCGCATCAGGGCGAGGGTATCACCCAGGGACGGGGCTGAACCCCACGCTACAGGCTCCACAGCCACGGTCAGACCGCATGTAGCCGCGAACCCCATGAGGTCGGTCAGGTTGCGGGCAGCGTCGTCCAGGGGGAACCCAGCGGCGCACAGCCCTGTCTTGATCATGGTGACCCCGTAGTCGTTCCGGAGCACCCGCATCGCGTCAATCATGGCAATCCCGGGGACCTCGGACAGGTCGAACCATTCAGCTTCCGGGACCTGCACGTACCTGAGGATGGCAGGGTCAAGCGGCTCGTTCCACAGGACCCCGATGCTGGGGATGCCAGCGGCGTGGGCTGCTTTCGCCCTTTCGATCGCGGAGAACCTGGGGAGTTTCCCGTGAGGGTTGCCCGCGAGACTGAGGTAGGAGGCGCACATCTTTGACATTACATTTCAGTTCCGATCCGTGAGATTTTCTTTGTTCTTGCGCGGATTCACCTGTCAGTGGTTACATGCCCACTGCCTGTAAACCCATGGTCCGAGGAAAACCCGCCAGTTGAACGGGTGACATTCCCGGAAAGTCAGGGACCAGCCCATGACCATCCCCGCCTCGATGGCAAGAATGACCGCTGCTATCGTGAGCAGCGTGACGATCACGGGTTGCTCGCGAGGATGTGCCGGGTCCGGGGTGCGGCCTTGGCGCTCTCGTAGTCATCGAACAGCAGCCCGTTGTCCGCGAGGATGCGGTTCTTCCACGCATCGTGATGCACCGGCTTACCGTCCCAGTACGCGAGGAGGTCGATATACCTGGGGGCAACCTCGTCACCCTCATGCATCGTGGGAGGTCCGATCTCCGCGATTTTCTGCCCGAACACCATGAAGTGAATCTCACGGGAACGACCTGAATGCGGGTGATCGTGAATGGTAACCCCGGTCACCAGGGTTGCCGTAGCACCCTCGTTGGTGACCGTGCTGTTCCGCCCGTATTCAGCCAGATGCTTGTTCAGGTTCTCGTACGTCAGAGGGAACGGGGCATCCGCCATATGTAGCGGGTGAGGACCAGGATCGTTCGGGTTGTGCATCAGGGGGGTGATGACCAGGGTATCCGTGTACCCGCCTTTGACGAGGGGGAACGCCTCGTACCTGTCCCGCACCCACTGGGAGCTGGGAGCGGTCCACAGCGCCACGTGCCCGTGGTCACCTTCGTGGTTACCCCAGGAGCGCCACGCCCGGGTGAACTCCCCTGACTCCAGGTAGGGCTTCGCGGCAAGAGCTTCGGATTCGAGGAGCCGCACGATCTGGTCATGCGGAACCCCTGGGAAGCGGATGTTCATCTGTGCCAGGAATTCCATGTCACATTCCCAGCAGGTAGGCGTTGTACTGCGGGTGACTGCGATCAGTGATGATCACCCCGTGGGACACGTTCCCGAGGTCGATGATCACCTCGTTACTCTCGTTGGATTCATCCCCGCAGAGGATGTCCGTGAGAATCTCCAGCTCTTTCTCGTTCATCGTTTCTCCTTACTCGAAGATCAGCTCAGGGTCATCCCCGAACTGCCAGTGCATCCCCCGGTCATCGATGTACTTGCGTGCCAGCACCTTCCGGTTTGTCACCAGCACATACCCACCCAGGAACACAGGGGGAATCTTGTACTGCATCTCGTGATCGGGGTAGCCAAGAACCCCGTGCCTGTAGAGAGCAGCCGCGACATAGCCCACGTCGTTACAGGTCATCACCGCGACCTGCAATCCACGGGACAGGGCCATTCTCACCGGGGTGAGATCGATGCTCACTCCCGGATTGTCACGCCCGACGGGGGCAGCACCCGCTGAGGTGAGTGTCCCGTCCCAGTCGAATGCCAGGTCAAACTGTGATTCGCTCATGGCTGGTGATTCTCCATGTACCAGTTGTTGTCATAGCGGGCAGGAGCATTCGCCAGCACATGCCGCCCGATCCGTGCCCCGATCTTCGCAGCCCCGATCGCGGAGGGCTCGATGGTCAGCTCGTAGTCCTCGGGGGAGGTGAGCAGGGAGCGCAGGTCAATCACGGGGAGATCATGCTCGTCCGCGAAACGGATGATCACGTCATTGAACAGCGAGAGCGCGGTGAGGATCGCGTCCTTCTCCGCGTCGCTCCAGTCGCAGTCGTAGATGGTGCATACCGTCACGGGGATTCCCAGCTCCAGGATGGGGAGTACCACATCCTCGTAGCTGTACTTGAACATCTCCCGCATGAGCGCCAGCTCGTAGAGGGAATCCACGATCCTCATCTCACGCTTGTCGGTGAGGATCCCCGACTCCCCCATCGCGTCATTCCCCCCGATGGAGAGGATGATCCGGGTGGCATCGGACGGGATGTCCTTCATCTGCCACCCGAGGGAGCGCGTGGTAGCTCCGTCAACTGCCGTGAGGGTGACCTTCCAGTCTTCCCCCAGCTCCTCGTAGACCCGCTGCGCCACGTCCGGGTCATTCTTCGTGTAGTGCTTGCAGTCGAGGATGGAGTCACCCATCAGGACAACATGCCCCAGGTTCCCGGTCCCGTAGTCCCTCGGGTAATCCAGCCATTCCGGGGGAGTGGTGATCGTCGCGGACCTGCGGTGCTTACGTCCGCGACGCCTGAACTTGCCCATTTCTTATCTCCTCTATGAAGTGGTACCCCATGGCAGCAGTGAGGACAGCACCCACCCACGGGCGTTTCCGTACGACTGCTGTTATCGGGGGAATCTTTTCTGTCCGTGCCAGGATCGCGGCAACCTCGTACGAGCAGAGCGTTACCGTGATCCACTTGTTACGGAGTATTGCTGCGAACATGATCCTTTTCCTTACAGTCCTAGTTCTTTCATTCTTTCGGAGAGGGATTTATGTATCACCTCTGTGACTGGCACGGGACAATGCCCGCATCCGCATGGCGGCTCGTGGATGCTCAGCACCAGGCATGCGGGGCAGGGCTGACCAGCGGGAGCATGAAACACCCACTCGATACCTGACTTTTTCCCGTACAGCCTGCGCAGGGTGCGCCTTAGCCTGAAGCGTCGCATCACTTGCAGCTATGCGAGTTGTGGGTGACCTGCAGGCAGATCACGTGAGTGTCGTGATGGATGTCATCGATGTGCTCGAAAGCCTGCGCGATCCCGTAGCAGCCCGCGATGATCCCCGCGAACTTGACAATGACCAGCAGCCACAGGAAAAGCTCTTTGGCTGATTTCCAGAATGTCATGTTTCCCTCCTGGGTAGGGGTGAGCAGGAGTAGGCGCGCAGAGTCGCCTCGTTCTTAAATCCCAGCCTGACTGTCAAGCACAAACCCGACAGCTATGACCTCGCCCGCTCGGTATGCAACGTTCTGCACGTGCCGGGCTGGGATCTCCCGCTCACCCCTGGCTTATCAGAGCGCTATCGCCAGGGCGATAAGCCCGAACATGATGAACAGACCCGCGAAGAACGCGCCCTGTCCGGGGGTGACCCTCCGGAACGAGTTGCGGGGGATCGTGTACAGCTTGCTTTTCATCGTCACTCCTAACTGACGCAGTGATCCGTGATCCCGTGAGCCATCCACCGGAACCTGCGGAAGATCCCGTGGAATCTCCGGGAACACTCAGGGCAGGTCACGGGCGTGCCGTGGGGCGTCCCACCCCGGGGACGAGTTCTGCCAGCTCCGACTCGGGAACCCGGATGACCTGGTACGGGGTCTGGTTCTCGTAGTACTGCCTGGCGCTGCTCTGGGTGAACCCGTTCCGGCGCATCCACTTCCCGAACTTCTCCCGGAGCTGCTCCTCGGTCAGCTCGGTCACGAGGATCCCCGTGAGATCCACGTAGAACTGGTTCTGCTTGGGGGTCTCCGGGACGTACGGGGGGAGACCCGCGTAGGACAGGAATTCGTTCGCCTTCTGCAGGGAGAACACGTCGGTCCGGTCGTTCGCATACTTGAGGATGCGACCACGGATGTCCCGCAGGTCCATCCCGCGAGACTCGTCCGTGTGATACGCGGGGATGACCTCCATGTGCCCGTCATACCCGGAGTACCACCCGCTGGCGTCCGGGTCCCAGTGGAACGAGCGGGTGAGCGGGGAGACCGTCAGGTACAGGTCGGTGCACCAGTGGTTGTCCTGCCGCCACATCTCGAACGCATCCAGCAGCTTCTCCAGCACTGTCCGGTACTGCTCCTCGGAGACGCCACCAGAGATGTCCAGGGTCTGCGTCATTTTCTTTTCCCTTCCTTCAGAAATCCCGTGAACCGTTCACGGTGACCTCACCTCAGCTCCGGGTTACGCTGCACTCAGGGGTCCCGGAGCTGGGTCAGGTCACTTGGCGGTGGTGAGGACCACGCCCTGCCCGTCGAACCGGGCATCCACGACGCGCCGGGTCTTCCCGGTGCGGGTGATGACGGTCACCTCGACGTTCCCGTGGGAGGTGACGGACATGCTGCTGTCTCCGCCCGCCTGACGGACGATCTGCTCCACGGTGAGGGTGCTGGTGTCGCTGTCGCCCCCGGTACGGAGGACCAGGCGCGACCCGAAGCCAGCCCCGGTCACGGCGCGGACCTTCCCGCTGGGGGTGACGACCCGCACCGGGTACTGAGCAGCGCTCTGCATCGTCGCGTACCGGTCTCCCGCAGCGGTCGCGACCTGCTGTACGGTCATGGTGCTCATTTTCTGTTCTCCTTCGATTTAACCGCTCTCGCGTTCTGGGTACGGTACCCATAACACCGTGTCCCTGTTTCCCGGGACACGATGTTAACGGTACGTGTCCCTTCGTTTCCTCCAGCTCCACCACATTCCCGCGAGCGATACCCATATCGCGAGGATTGCCAGGGAGATCACGAGTGCCATTACGGTCCCGTCGTGCTGGTCACCGGGATATCGGTCACGGTGCACGTGTTCAGCACCGGGTTGCAGTCGTAGCTCTGCACGGTCTGATGTGTCCCCGCGTACCATCCGATGACCGCGATGACGAGGATGACCAGCCCTATCACCCTCGCCGCGATGATCCCGCTGGACGCGGGGGATTTCTGCTGTACGGACATCATTCCTCCGGATAGGACACATCGAACCACGCCCCGTGCAGCGCGGTATGCTCAAGCGCCTCCGGGGTGGTTGCGGTGGATGACGAGGTTTCCGGGTCGTTCGTGTGGGCCACCTTCTCGTCATAGGTGAGCCCTTCCGCGATAACCTCATCGCCCTTGTTCTCGTCCGCGTACTTGCGGACGATCTTGTACAGGTACGTGCTCACATTTCCTCCCTGATCATTCCTGCTACCTTGAGTGCCACCTGGACAGGCAGGTAGATGTCCAGGTGAACCGAATCCGAGGATGCCCGCCAGGTCCCGTGAGGATGGGCATTGATCTCCGTACTGCCCCGGGGGTCAGCCCCCAGCACAGCCCCGAGTGCTATCGCAACCGCGTGAGCCTCATTATCGGCATCCTCATAAGCCTTGATCGCGGCTACCTGCCGTGCCACCTTCGCCGCGTAATCCTGTCCCACCAGGATCCTGCGGTTAATCTCCCTGGCGAACGCCTCCGCTCCCCGGGTCTCCCCGATGTAGATGGGACGAGTCTTGTTCTCCTCACGCTCCCCCACGTTGCGGTCACTGGGGATCTGCGGGGATATCCGCACCATCCCGGGACGATATCCCCACCCTGTCTGCGCGGACAGGAACAGGCTCATGTCCCCGCTAACCAGGAACGCTCCGACTGTGTGCTCCTCCCATCTCGCGGACCATTCCCCAGGGAGATGGGTGGCGATTGCGGTTGCCAGCATCCGGACTTGATTCCTGTTCACCATTCCTCCGATGAGCACATGAGATCACCGTAGGTCATCTCGTTGTCTTCCGAATCCCAGGGGATGTCGATCGTGTCATTCCCCGATTCGATGCTTGCGCAGAAATCCGTGATTGACTGGAAATCTGCGGCGTGCGTATCCAGCCACGACTGCACGGATTCACGGGTGATCCTGCCTTCCCCGTGCATGCGGATGGTGTCCACGTCGTGATTGGTCAGCGTGAGCTGGCTTGCGGCGGGTACCGGGGGCATCCAGATCACCCCGAGTACATCAATCAAAGACGTTCTCATGGTGTACCTCATGTCATCACCCCAGGATTCCTGTGCAGTCATTACAGGTGATCTCACGCTGATGGATCACGTAGGGTCCCGCTTCATCCGAGGACACCCCGGTAGCTGCACCGCAGACCGGGGTCTCCCGCCACAGTGGACGATCCTCGGACAGCTCACCGAGGTCGATGGCATGCACGACACCATTGTCATGCTCAACCCCGTCATATCCTTGCGGCGTTCTCACTTCAGCATCCTTTCCGGGACCTGTATCCAGTTCCCGTGCTCACACACTTCCCCATCTTGACTGAGGAACCGGTTGACCACGATGTTTTCCCGCTGATGCTCGCAGGCTTCCGGACCGCACGCCGCGATCACTCCGCACTGCGCACAGTACGCGTTGTAATCCGGGGAATCAATGTCACTGCGACCCTCGTACTTGAGTCCGCGTTCACGATCGTAATCGAGGTGACACGAATTCGAGCACAGCGGGATGATATCTACCAGGTCACCGTTGCTCGCGTTTATCGCATGGCAGTGCATCACTCATCACCTGCGAATTCAGACAGCCTGTCGTTCTGATCCTCGGGGACATACCCCTCGGTCAGGAACCCCGCGACGATACGCGCTGCCTGCTCATGCGTCTTAGCGGTCCCGGTATACAGGTCCGCTCCGAACATCACAGGCTTCCCGTCACATGTCGCGTTGTACTCCCACAGACCTTCGTAGGATTCCCCGAGGGTGCCGCCTCCCACCTTGGACACGCTGATCGTGATCCTCGGTTCCGAGAATTCCGGGAGCAGCATCTTGGGGACTATGACGGTGTATTCGTAATCGCTCATGTTCCCTCCTTACAGGTTCACGTTGTGGGGGATAATGTCTGACTGTCCCTCCACCTGGCGGATACGCTGCGTCATCCTGAGGGCGAGTGTCTCGTCACTCACCGATGGATAGAGGATCTTGTAGATGCTGGGAAGCTCACCCATGAGCTGCCGTCGCTGCTCACTCGTCATGTGCGTGAGCATCCACATGATGAGCATGTCCTTCTCGTGACTGACCAGCTTGCGCATGTCAGACCTCCATCCATTCACTCTGCAGCGTGTCCCCGTCCGATTCGGTATACTGCCACCGTGACAGGTCCACCGCGTACAGGGAATTGTCATACTCAGGGGATTCCAGTGCCACGTTCGCCTCGGAGAGCAGTTCTTCGAGGCGTTCCGTCATCGACTCCCACGCGTCGAAGCTGTTCCCGGGAAGCTGCCAGATGCGTTCCGCAGCATCGAACCACCGTAGTGGAGGCATCATTGCGTTCCCCGTGACCCACGCGATAGGGTCACCCCCGGAGTTACGGGCAGCCTCGATGATCTCCCGTGCGATCTCGCTAGCGGCTCGCTTGGCTGTGTTCCGTGTCATGATCACTCCTTTCGAGGGTGACTCTAGTACGTGTTGCCGTGCTTGTCTAGACGGTGGGGAGAATGTCCTCCGGAGAGCAGATGAACGAGGGACACTTGTCCTGGGTGAACGAGCAGCCGCAGCGGGTGCATGTCTTGATAGGGAGCCCCTGATATTCCAGACCTGTATCCCAGGAGGCCACCCCGAACCATCGCAGCCACCCCTTACGGGACCGCCATCTGAGGATCTTCATCACCGCACCAGCATCATGCGGGACAGGTTCGTGTACCCGCTGGAACGCCTGCGGACGCGTGCCAGATGCGCAGGCACCGGGACATCAGCCTTCGGGACCTTGCGGTTGAACCGCGTGCTGCGGAGCTTCGGGGGAGTCTCGCGGAATTCCCGCTGGGGGCGCGACTCCGTGACGATGGACAGGTCATCCACCGGGAGAGCGCGGACCTGCCCGGTGTTGTCCATCTTGACGTGGACCAGCTTCCTTGCGGGGTGATCCACTGTCCCGTGCGTCTTGTGCTTCGCGGAGTAGACGCGGGTCCCGTCCGGGAAATCGGAGAGTTTCACTGGCTCATCCTTTCGTAGAACTGAATGCACTTGTCACACGCGGGGATGATCCCCACGGGACCGCAGTCGATGGTGCCCGTTGCGAGGACACCTTCGTGGTTGTGCCGTGCCGAGTACTGGCATAGCTCGTTCACTAGTGGTACCTCCTGCGCGACTCATCCCCGATGACCTCCGGGGGGTTCTTGTCGAAGTCGATAACCCCGGGGAGGTACCCGAACCCGTGGTAATTGCCCGTCTCCATCAGGATGGTTTCGAGGAGACTCGCCACCATCAGGCGACTGTCCGGGGATACGTCATCCGCTGAGCGTTCCAGCATCCCGTTGACGAGTTCTTTCACCCGTTCCACCGGGATTGTCTTACGCGGCATGTTTCCCTCCTTTAGCTGGGACGACCGGGGACGATGTGCCAGGCTCCCCCGTAGTAGTCCACGTTGCAGGAGTCTTCCGTGGGACAGGCAACGGATGTCACCTGACTGCGGGTGACTTGCGCTATCGCGTATCCCAGGGTGACCCCCAGAATTCCCGCGATAAGCGCCACGATCACGATCTTCTTCATCACTTCTCCTTAACGAACCGCCATAGTCCGCTGACATACCGGAATTTGTACATGGCTCCGCTACCGTCCCGCGTATTCACCCACAGCGGGTGACCTTCGGAGTGACCGCCGCGCCCGTAGTTGCGGAGCCAGTTCTCGATGGCGGCATCACTCAGCCACGTACGCTCCCGGAGGAGTATCGCAGCGGTAGCAGGGAACAGGTTCATTCTTCCTCCTCGGATATGGCATATGCGAATCGGGGAATGCGGAGAGTACCCGTGGGGGGTTTCTGTGACTACTCTCCACAAACCTCACATTCATTTATGCCTCATCGGCTAATCAGAGTCGGATCAGGTATAGGCACCTTTGGCTAGCTGTGCACCGCGATATCCTCCTTTCCGTGATACCAGGAATGGCGAGAGTAATTGACTCTCGCCAAACCTAGGACAACGGACCGGGCAACCTAGCTATAAACCCGCTAGCAGGGAACACTCTCATTCCCGGTTAATAATCAAGGAATGAGAGATCACCGTGTTACATCAGGATAAATAACTCACCGCTATTTCCCTTTCTCTTAGAGTCAGATATCCCGTAAGATGGCTGAATCGCGTGGGGATCACGATGAATCACGATGCACTACCGCACAGAGGTGATGTCACGGATCGTTCAGGCAAAGCGATTAAAGCCATTGTCTTACGGGATGTCTCACCCTAAGAGTGAGCGGACTCGCGAACGCACGGTCTTCCATCCTTACCCGGTAGGGATGCGCATCCCGCGCTACTCCCCTTTGCGTTCCAGCCCTCTGGGGACGGTTCCAGCTTGCCAGCCGCGTATTACCGCTGGCTTTCCGGGAATTCCGCCAGAGCGTATGTGCCCTGGAGTCTCGCTTTCCGGAACAATGGTTTCACGGTTAATCTTCATTCTTAAGACGAGTGTTATCCGTGATCACACGTCATACTCCCGGATCGCTTGCGCCGGTAGGTTGGCGGCTGTCCGGGTCTTGGCTCGCATATCTGCTTGCCATTAACTGAGAACAGACGGTAAGCCCCTGACTGCTAGTCAGAGGCTATGTTCGAAACCGCATCATGATTCCTGACTGAATAGTCGTGAACATATGATGACTAATCTCAGATGCATGCAAACCGCAGACTGCCTAGACGTGGTTGTTACTCTGTCAGGTCCGACTTGTGGATCACCAGGGAGAGATACCGTACCCCGACTAGCCCGGGGGTACGGGACGGTTCCAGTTGCCCGGAACCCCGCCCGATCTTCAGACGTGGCTCGGCAACCGCCATGATCGCGTCATAGATCTTCTCGGTGTACTCGGGGTGACCTTCCAGCGTGATCGTGCAGAAAGTGTCACTATCGGGCACCGTGAGAGATACGGGTGAACGCTCTTCACGATTACTGTTACGAGGAGGCATTGTTTCCTGCCTATCCCTAGGCAGCCTGCGGAATGCATGCACCGTTGAACACACATGCTGTACGCGCTTAGGTGACGGATGATCTCAGCTAGTTGTTACGGTAGTGGTTCACTACCCGCAGCACGGAAAGCTGGAAGTTGACGGTACCCTCACCCGTGCTCAGGGAAACCCCGTCACGGGTGAGACAGGCGTAACGCCCGTTCTTCTTGTGCAGAACGTAACCCACGATCATGTGGTTGACCGTGACCTCAAACATCTCCTCGCTTATCGCGGAAACCCCGAAAGCGTAGGGAGCGTTCATAGCCAACCCGGATATCTTGTATTCCTCACCATGCATGATGTCTCCTTAAAGAGACATCCGTCACCTAAGTACGTACAGCATGTGCTTTTGCCCGTGAGTGCCTATGGAAGACACGGTTTACGTTGGGTCACTGTGCTTTGGGCGGCTACCATAGCTCAACCGAGAGTTAGTGCTCACGCCTACTCACTACCGTATACAAGCGTATTACCGTGCCTTTCAAAGGCACTCACAGGCAAGAATGCATGTGCTCTCATTTGATCCCACGGGAATGCGGGTTGTTACTTGTCGTTGTTCTTCGGGTTGACCAGCTGGGGGTTGTTCGTGTCCCCGACCGTCGCCTTCCGCATGAGCGTGAGCGACAGGGTGTTCGTCCTGTCGATGCGCTCGAACTGGGCGTTGGCGCGGATGACCGTCTTGCCCGTGGACGAGACGTGCATGTCCTGGGCGCGCAGCGCCACGAGGATCACGTCGCTGGGGAGGTCTTCGGGCTCCAAGATCGCGTAGTGTCCCGTGTCCCACTCGTCATCGCTGGGGAGCGTGACGGCGAGGACCGTGGGAGCCTGCACGGGCGGGGGAGTCTTGACCTGACTCCCGTTGCTGCGACCCGTGCGACCGTTGTTACCTGACTGCTGTGCCATGGGATTGTCCTTATCCTTGAGTTTCTGTTCTTGTGGTAGTGGATATCCCATGGGACCAAAAGAGAGCACATGCACCCTGTGAATGCATGCATGCACGCTAACCTACCGGGAGTGGTTGTCACTTACTGGCGACTAGTTCAATCAGGTCCGATAGTGCCACGATCCCGGGGGTAACCGGGAGATGTTCCGGGGCGTGATGCTTCCCGATGCGTTCGATCCGGAATTCCGCAGGGAATCCCGAATTGGTCGTGATGACCTTGAATCCGTGATACCCGTTGGAATTCCCGTGTATAAGCGCTTCCGCGATCATTCCCGCAATAACGCTGTGCCCTACGTTCTCACTGAGCAGGTACTGATACACGCTACTCTCAAGCATGGTGTCTCCCTTGCCCCGGTAGGCAAGTGTGCATGCATGCACCCGTAAAGCGCGTCACCCGATGTGTTCAGGCAAACGGTGAAATCTGCTGGTAAATCGTCCCGACCTATACCAGGTAAACATTGGATTTAGGGACACAGATAATCACCGCATGCACAGAGCACATCAGGTAATGCGCTTATCCGTCACCGTAAAGCGAACGGTTCCGTAAGTGTAATGGTGCATGCCATCTGACTAGCGGAATTAGTGTTCTTAGTTAGCGTTGTGGAGAATCAGCGGGAACGTGACGCGTATAACGTCAGGTTCCAGGGTCTGGATTATCCAGCCTTTGTCGTTAATGCGCTGCTCTACGATGCCGTTATCGTGCTCAACGACAGCTAGTACAACTTGCGAATTAGCCAGTGCATCCATTGATGACTCACTTTCTCCGCTAATCAGATGGCACGCACCATCACCCATTCTTGGTGACGGGATTCCCACTCGCGACATCTGTCAACTGTCGCGTTGGGTGCATGCTGACAATGAGCTAGGGCGTAGCTCAATCGTCGCTGGCGCGTTCAATGCCAGCCTACATATCGTCGCTCTCACTCCCGTGACGCATACTCCACCGTGGTTACGCTGGCAACTTGTGATTTCTTGGACGCGAAACATCTCGCGTTGCAACGCGTATAGCAAGCTATTCGCGCATCGCTTACCCTCACCCAATTCGCAGGATCGGCAAGCTTTGCCAATTGCAACGATATGCTTTTAGTGACTAGGCATCTCGCCTAACGGGAATTACCCGCAACCCAACCGTTTTCCGTATGTCCCCCATTCCCACTAGCGCGAGATGACACGTTTACCGGGGATACGGTTCACCAGCGTCAAAGTGCTGGCTACACCGTTGCTAAAGTTGTCCCCGACGTGTCACCCGTTGCCTCACAGAGCATTCTTCTGAATCCCGGTATCCCTACCGTGAGACAGATGCCCATCAAGGTCTGGGGCGGACTGTCGTCGCTTTACGCATCCACGTGTTACTCAGTGATTACCGACTGATACCTAGGATCAGGTACCGATTTTGGGCATATAGCCAAGGTAATCGCGTGCCTGGCACGTGTTACGTGGTTGTCTAGAGGTCACGGGACCGTCCCGCACATCACCCTCCAGTGTCCCCCAGGCGTGGATATAGATGCCTGGGTCTGACCTACGGGCAGAGTTCACCCGTAGCGTGTCCACTGCGCCAGCCCATCGGGGCGGTGGCACGTGGACCATGTACATCCACGTGGCGCATGTTCTCCTGAGGCGAGCGGCGTATCCGCTCCCGCCGTGCTGGCGGCCGTGCTGACCAACACCCCAAACACTATCAAACCCAAG
>Ga0207707_10000039_pt1 | contig 138817 bp, 113 predicted proteins | sample KBSC83BmetaG_FD_184336 | JGI IMG/M metagenome (GOLD analysis project Ga0207707, IMG submission 184336) | Corn rhizosphere microbial communities from Kellogg Biological Station, Michigan, USA - KBS C8-3B metaG (SPAdes) (version 2) | ecosystem: Host-associated > Plants > Roots > Rhizosphere ... | reverse complement strand
AATGGGAAATCCGATTCCCGCATGACGCGCAGACGCGCACGCTTGGAATTCTTGCTTACTTGATCGGCGTTTGGAGCCCGACGTCCGGATCGTGCGCACTTCCAAAACCGAGTTTTTCAACAGAATCAGCCGTTTGGGAGCTTCAAAGCGGAAGAAGTCCGCGGAGTCGGGCGTGTCGCGGTCGTCAACCACGCGCACGTAGCGCGCCAGCAGCTCGTACAAGCAGGCGTCGCAGAAATCGCCTTCAATCAGCTTGCCGTCGCCAAATTTGCTTTCGTTGCCGGCACGGAACCGCAGCAGGGTCAGGTTGTTATAGCCGCTTCGGTGATCCGCCTCGTCCATCAGGTGGCCGCAGCGGTCGCACATGGCGCGGCCAAGCACACGTTGCCAGCTATTACTAAAGGTTCTGGTCTGGGTTTCGAACATCTTGCGTCTCCTTCAAGCGCGCGTACGCATCCGAAATCCACACCGGAGTGGATGCACGCGAAGAAGACGCAGCGGTCGGAGGGGACGACCGGGGCGGGCCGATTGGAGGCCTGTTCTTAGTTTACAGCACTCTCTGTTGCCGGCGTTTGATCCAGTCGTGCGATGGGTGCCGCAGTCAGGCTCGAGTAGCCGTCAAATTCCGCCACGGAAGGCCAACTGGGCAAAATTTTCGAGTAAAGCGCCTCGGCATCCAAAACCGGTACGCCTTGCTCCCGCGCCGACTGCACCACTGTCCATGAATGCACGTCTCCCGGAAAGGCGATGACGCCAGAGGGATGCAGGTCGAACATCTGCCGGTTGCGGAGCAGAATCGCGCGCGAATTGCCGTATTTGCTCCACTCCGCCCGGACTTCGACGCGGTGCATGCCATGTTCGAACGCCCAGTGATTCGCCATCTGCTCGACCCCACGCTGGCCACCGTGGATGACTTCCGCAAGGCTGCGCCTTTCATGCACGTACCACAGCACACGGAACAGCATGGTCTTGTCATTGAAGTCACGCCCACCACAGACGATGACCCGCAGCGTGTTGGGATTCCGCTCGACGCGCATCCCAGCAGTTTGCCGGCGATCGTCTCACGTAGCGAGGCGGGCGCTGCCAGGCTGATGTTGCGTGATGGAGGCGACGAGCAAACTGAAATCCTGTGGGGCGGGCCTATGCGGCCACGGGCTTCGTCCATGGCGAGCAGTAGTGGCTAGGCAGCGAGCGCGGTGTGTTCGTAATACGGTCGATCCCTCTCCACTATGACTCCCACCGTTTTGAGCCGTACACGGGAATTGGCATGGAGTAAGGGCGGCTCAGGTCACGTCAGCGCCGTCGCTTTTTGTACTGACGCGCGGCGTTGTCGAGAGACTCTGCCATCGCCTGCCGCACCGATTTTGGTGCCAGCACCTCAACGGAGGAACCAAAGCTCATCAACCACCAGCGCAAGGCCATCGTGTCCTGCACGGTGGCCGTCAAATGTGCGCCCTGATTGGCTTTGGTCCGTTTGACTTGCTGATTGTGTGACAGCGGGCGTTCTTCAAAGAAGGGTTGCACGCCCGGGCCGAGCCGCAGCTTCAGTTTGATATTCCGGCCGACTGGCCAATCGAACTGTCGTTCGTCCTCGATGTAGCGCCGAAGGTCAAACCCCTCCGGCTCGTGCAACGGTCGTTCGGACCGAAGCGGATTCTTCATCCTGTGCAGGGCAAACAGCGGAATATCGTTCGAGCCCTTGCGCGTGGCAACCAAGTAGGTCACGCCTTCGCGGTACACCAGCCCCAACGGGTTGAATATGTAGTGCTCTGGCTTGGCGCCGACGGCTTGGTAGTCGGCTTCGAACTGAAGACTATCCAGCAAGGCGTTGTAAACCACCTCCACGATCTCTTCCGAGATGCTTACAGGCAACCGCGTCGGTCCCGACGGCAACATTGCGACCCGCTGTCTCCACTTCCCCAGCTTGCCGCTGTCCAGCGTGTGCCGCGCCTTATCGAACTGAGGCTGCCAAACCTTGAGCAGCCCCCGCGGCAACAGTGGCGCGAGATGCTGTTCAATCATGTTGAGGGTCAATGCACTAGGGGCATCCAGCACCGGCAGGACCAGCGGTCGGGCAGCTCGGGCATATGACCACCCTGCCGGCTTGCCCGCATCCCGGACCAGGCTCATCGGAGTTTGCAGCTTTTGCAGATCGCGCTGGATGCTGCGCAGGTCAATCTCGAAGCCGCGCCTGACTCTGGATGACTACCTGGGGCTGAGCCGGCGGGTTGTGAGCTATACGCTGAAGCAACCTGGCAAGGACCAAACCATGGGCGAACGCTTGCTGGTGGCCTCGCAGGCGGTGCCGCGTTTCGGCCATCGCCGGATGGCGGCGTGGCAGGATCTGAGCGAATCGCGGGTGCGCCGGATGTGGCGACACTTGGGATTGAACATCCCGCGCCGCAGGCCCCGCCGCCGCCGTTGTGGCAGCGACGTACGCTTGCCGGGTGCAATACGTCCCAACGCATTGTGGTGCTACGACTTCGTCCACGACCAGCTGGTCGATGGCCGCTCGTTGAAGCTGCTGTGCGTGCTCGACGAATACACCCGGGAATGCCTGGCGATCGAGGTCGGTGCGAGCCTGCGTTCGCAGGATGTGGTCCTGACCCTGTCGCGTCTGATGCGCCTGTACGGCAAACTGGCGTACATTCGCTCCGACACGGGAACATGCCCGCCATGAGGTCCGCCGCATTTTCCGGCAAGCTTTCGCGTGGAAGCCTGCGGGTATTCGCCCTTGCTTTATGTCCCTCGTCCCATGTGTCTCAGTCGCGAAGTGCAGCCTCGAACACCAAACCGGGGCCGAAGCCCAATGCCACGATCGGTCCGGAAGCATTCCGCGAGCGCATGCGTTGCAAGATGAACAGGACCGTCGGCGACGACATGTTGCCGTGGTCGGCGAGAACCGCGCGCGAGACATCTCCGGCTTCGGGACCGACTCCCAGCGCGTCAATCGCGGCCTGGACGATTTCCGGGCCACCCGGATGGATCGCCCATTGTGCGACGTCGTTGATTCGCAGGTCACGGGAGGCCAGCCACGGCTCCAGCCATTCGCGCAGCGACGCACGGATGCGCCGCGGCACTCCAGCGTCAAGCCCATTTCGAAGCCGTGGTTGCGGGTGGGCCACCAGAGTAAACGCCAGCAACGCGAGTTTGTAGAGTGCTTGAATATGAATTCAGTTTCTATATGATACGGTCAACGCTGATCGAACCTCCGCGACTTCCACAGCAGGGTTACGTATGTTGACCAAACAGTTCCGCTGCGAAGCAACACACCTTCGGCTTGGCAGGCACGTCCTCTTGGCTGCAGTGCTGGCGGGGATACTTGGCTGCAACACCGTCGCCTGGGCACAGGAGCCATCAGGCATTGGCACATCAGCGCCTGATTCCGGCCAGCCGGTTGGCGATGGCACGGGTCAGGTTGCCGACACCGCGATGAATCAGGGATCAAAGGGCGGTGGACACCAGGAAAAGCAGGCCACCCTGCTCGAAACGGTCGTGGTGACTGCGCGCAAGCGCAACGAAACTGCGCAGAACGTACCAATGTCGATTTCTGTCCTATCGGGCGAGCGCTTGGAACGCGACGGGGATCAGGATTTTCGCGACATTGGCAATTTGTTTGCCGGGGTGTCCTTCAATGACAGTAATGGCCAGGAGAGCGAATTCAGCATTCGCGGACTGACTTCCGCCGGATCAGGCAGCGACACCAGTATCGGCCTGTATGTGGACGGTGTTTACATCGGAAGCGAAGCCGCCGCGAGTGGACGCCTGTTCGATTTGAGCAATATCCAAGTCATGCGCGGCCCCCAGGCAACCCTGTTTGGACGCAACACGATAGCCGGCGCCATCAATATCGTGACACGCAAGCCGGAACCGGAATTCGGCGGGAGCGTGCACGCGACACTCGGCAACTATGGCCTTCGGCAGGAGGGGGCGACCCTCAACCTGCCGATTGCCGGTGACCGTCTGATGGCGCGGGTCAGCGTAGTGGACAGAAAACGTGATGGGTACCTTCGCAATACTGCCAAACCGGGCGACACTGGCAACGATGAAGACGGTCGCAGCGGTCGCCTGCACATCCTCGCCAACCCCACGGATACGCTGAAGTTGTTGCTCAGCATCGACGCCTCCCACGACAACGCCTGCGACAACATGTTCAAGGTGATCGGCGGCGCACTCTATGACGGCAACACCGATCCCGATGAGTCGGCCTGGGACGGCGCGTGCGTCGACCGGCGCAACGTGCGCGGCTACTCGCTGAATGCCGAACAAAAGATCGGCGATCTGACTTTCACCTCGATCACGGCGTACCGCCATCGCGACACGTACTTTCTTACCGATCGCGACTTCACCGCACTGCCGATCCTGACCACGGGCCTGCAGGGCGAAGATCGTCATTTCACGCAGGAGTTCCGTTTGGCGAGCCCCGAAAACCAGCGACTCAATTGGATGCTGGGCGCGTTCTTCTTCGATCGTCACAATCTTCAGGACACCATTTTGGAGCTTGGGCCCGGATTCCTGGGGCCCGGGAACACCAACCTGGTGAACGCCGTCGCAAACACCAGGACCCGGAGCTATGCGGTGTACGCGTCGGGGGAACTGGCCTTGACCGATGCTTTGAAAATGGACCTCGGTCTCCGCTACACGGACGAATCCAAGTCGATCGACTACGAACAAACCGCAACGCTACCTATTCCTGGTTTCGGAGTGGTATCGCCATTCCACAAGCGCATCAGCGGTGGCGAATGGTCGCCGACTCTGGCCTTGACCTATGCCCTGAATCCGGATGCCAAGGTATACAGTCGAATCGCGAGGGGACACAAGGCCGGAGGCTTCAATGCGGGTCCCAGTTCGAACCCCGACCAGATCGTCTTCCAGCCGGAGACACTGACCAGCTACGAGTTGGGCTACAAGGCTCGCTCCCACAACGGCCGCACCGAAATCACGGCAGACATCTACTACATCGACTACAACAACATCCAGCAGGCGGACCAGGATGGAGCCGGGTTTTACATCAGCAACGCCGCCTCCGCACGCAGTTATGGTGCGGAGACACAGTTCGCCTTCCGCATGGGCGACCATGCGACTGTCAACACCAATCTCGGCTACGTCGATGCCAGGTACGGAGAGTTCGGTGCCAAGTCGGGCAACATGCTTGCGCGCGCGCCGCATTGGACCGGATCGGTCAACCTAGACATGAGCTGGTACGTGGGTTCGTCCGGCACGTTGTTCCTCATCCCGGAGGTTGCCTATCGAAGCCTCAATTACGTGGATAGCGCCAATACCACGCTATTTCGGCAACGCGCCCATTGGGACATGAATCTCCGCGCGGGTTACGCCAGTTTCGATGACTGGTCAATCACATTCTGGACGCGCAATGCCACCGATCAGCGCTACACATTGGGCGGCTTCGCCGTGGCACCCCTGCTCTACGCGGTGACGACTTCTCCGCCGCGCACCTACGGTATCGACTTCCAGTGGACATTCTGATGCCAGCGGAGACCCATCACGTGCGGCGCCGCCTGATCATGGATCTGCTGATCTACACGATCGCAACGTTCACCATTACTTGGGTGGTCGTGGGGCTGTATATCTGGGATATGGACCGGGTGACGCCGATCCTGGGTCCGATGAAGCTGGGCAGCCCCACCTTCTATGTAGCGGTCTATGCACCGACAGCGGTGTCGCTTGCGCTGACAGCGATTCGTTATGGGCGCGCCGGACTTGCCAGCCTGCTCGGTTCCGTTTTGCGTTTCCGCGCGCCCTGGTTGTGGATCGCACTCAGCCTGTTGGGGTACCCACTGCTGTGGCTGATCGTCGCTCTGATCCAAAACGCAGCAACCGGCAATCTCGCTTCTTTCAGCTTTACTCCTTGGGTGGTAACACTGCCGCTACTGCTCGTCAGCGCCAGGGTTTTTATCGACGCGGGTGCGCTGGGAGAAGAACTCGGCTGGCGCGGTTTCGCCCTGCCAAGGCTGCTGGAACTTACCAACGCGCGCAACGCGTCGCTGCTGTTGGGGCTGATTTGGGGTGTATGGCACCTGCCGGCGTTCTTTGTCGGCAGCATGTCGCAATCGGGCCTTGCGTTCGTGCCCTTCGTCGCCACCGTGATCGCCTTCTCGGTGCTGATGACGTGGCTGTTCGTGCATACGCGAGGCAGCGTGTTCTGGGCCGGCATCGTGCCGCACACCTTGTTCAATCTGGTGCCGCATGCCGGGATTCATCCGGTCGGCTGGATCACGATGGCCGTGGCGTTGGCCGTTCTGGTGTTGGGCGGCAAGCACTTGCGGGGGTGGAAGAAACCGCCAAAGGAAATACCGCAATCCGCGCTGTACGCCAGCATCGGGCAGTCAGCCTGATGGCCGCCCTGCACAGTATCGAGGCAATGCGCGCACGGGTCGGCACCGAGCTCGGAACATCCGGATGGATCGAGGTCAAACAATCCATGATGGATCAGTTCGCATGCGCCACGTTGGACCCGGACCGTCTGCATGTCGACCCCGAGTGGGCCACCAGCGAAACACCGTACGGAGGCACCATCGCGTTCGGTTTCTGGACACTTTCGATGCTGACTTGTTTCTCTCACCAGGTCGGGATGTGGCCGATGGACGCTGCATACGCGCTCAACTATGGCCTGAATCGGGTACGTTGGATTCATCCCGTGAAGATCGGAGCGAAGATCCGCATGCGCAGCACTTTGGCGGAAATGACAGAGCGCACCGACGGGAGTGTTTTGATCCGCACGACCAATGTCATCGAGATTGAAGGCGTGGCACGCCCCGCGCTTTTGGCCGAATGGTTGGGCCTTTTCATGGTCGATGCCGCTGCGGCGCCTGATGACGCATGACCGCCGCATCGCAACTCCCACGCATCGCCGAAGCGGCAACCTCGGCATTGCTGGCGACTGGCTCCGTGGGCGTGGGCATTGCGCTCGTGTTGGGCGGAGACACGCACGTCGCTGCAGCCGGGCTCGGCCGTGCTGACCGCTACGTAACGACGGCCACGCCGTTTCACATATGCTCCTGCTCCAAGACCTTCACGGCCGCCGTGTTTTCGCGACTCGTCCAGGATGGAATCGCCGGTTGGGAGCAGCCGGTTCATGATGTCCTTCCCGAACTTCAGTTTGGTGATGCGTGGATCACGCGGCATTGCACCTTCCGCGACTTGGCTTGCATGCGCATCGGACTGTCACGCGAAGGGATCGCCGAGTGGGGGATTGACCAGCGTCTTCCCAAAGAGAGCCGATTGGCGCGCGTTCGCCACATGCGCCACGACGCTCCCTTCCGTGATCGCTTCAGCTATTCCAACTTGGGTTACATCGGGCTCTCGCTCGCCGCCGAGCGGCTTGCCGGCGTGCCTTACGACGAGCTGATCCAAGAGTTCATCTGCAAACCGCTGGCCATGCAGGACACCTTCTCTGCAGGCTTTGAGATCCAATCGGGTGCAGAGGTGGCGGTCCCTGCATTTTCGGTAATCGGTGCGCCTACGTTCGTTCGCGATCTCACCGGCCCCAATTCCGAAGGCTCCGCGCGCATCCATCTCTCGTGCCGCGATGCCGCGTTGTGGATGCGTTTTCTGCTTGAGGCACTGGCGGGCTCCGACAGGGGCCCGTTGTGGGCCGCGTCCGTACGGGCCATGGCGTCGCCGCAGGCGATTGTGCCCGACCCGGATATCCGCATGGCCCCGGCAGGTGATCGAAATTGCGCGTACGGCATGGGCTTACACGTCGCACGTCTCCACGACCGGACATTGTTGCGACACAGCGGCGGCGGGCGTGGGTGGCGTCACGCCATGGCCATTGCGCCCGATTACAGGGCGGGCGTGATGGTGATGGCGTCGGCCGAAAATGCAGCCATTGACGGCATCGCGTTGCAGATGCTGGAAGAACTGATGGGGTACGAGCCCAGGGACTGGCCCGCCTTTTTCACACACGCCGCCGAACAAGCCGCTGCGCGCGAGCGTGCCACAGTCGAAGCTGCCTTCCCCACACAGGGCGACATGTCCGCAGTAGCGATTCCACAGGGCCGTTACGGCAATCCTCTTACGGGCGAGGTGACGATTGCGGCGGACGGAGCCGCACTGCGCTTCGTGCCCCGCGATGCGCCGGATTTCACGGCCACGATCAAGGCTTTGGGCGGCGACACATTCGAGTTGGATTTCGACGAGGCCGCACTGTCGCCCCAACCCCTCGACGTTCCCTTCCGCGCGCGCTTGATCACGCGGGCAGGTTCGCCGTGCCTGCAAACCAGTTACTTCGGCAGCTTGGCAGCGATGTTATGAAGGGTACCGTCGCCGTACGCCGCCGCCCCGGGATGCTCGACTTTGCCGTCTATGCATTGCCTGCGCTGCCGCTTGCCGTGGTGGTGTTCCCCTCGCACGCGATCCTGCCTGGATTCTATGCGCAGCACACGCGGATCCCCATTGCCGTGATCGGCATGATCCTGATCGTGGCGCGTGTCTTCGACGCCGTCGTTGATCCCCTGATCGGGTTTTTGTCGGATGCAACCATGGCGCGCCGGAAGTCGAGAAAACCCTGGCTCGCCGTCGGCGCCGTGCTGCTGTCGATCGCTGTGCTGCCGCTGTATGCGCCATCGCCGAACGTCGGCCCGTTTTACTTTCTGGGCTGGTTTCTCGCCTTCTATCTGGGCTACTCGTTCATCGAGGTTCCCCTGAAGGCGTGGGGCACTGAACTCGCACGCAATTACGTGGATCGTTCGCGGATCGCCACCTGCCTCGCGGTAGCTTTCGGGCTCGGTAATCTGGCTTTCGCGCTGGCGCCCTTCCTGGCCGCCTCGGACGCGCGTTCGTTTGATGCGACGGCACTGAAGGCAGTCGGCTGGGGCGTGGCGATCGCGATGCCGCTGACGCTGATCGCCGCGGCTTGGCTGGTCCCCAATGGTGTCGTGCCGGAAACCGACAAGACCCGTATCGGAGCGGTGCTGCGCGCCCTGCGCTACAACCGTCCGTTGCTGCATTTCCTCATCATGTTCGTCTTGACCGGACTTGGCCAAGGCGTGTTTTACGGAATGGTGTTTCTGTACGTGACCAGTGTATTGGGGCTCCAGAGCGCATTTGTGTGGGTGTTGCTGGCGGATGCGCTGGTCACGCTTGCCAGCGTGCCTGTCTGGTACGCGTTGATCCGCCGACTCCAGAAGCATCGTGCGTGGGCACTTGGGCTCGCGATCTCTGCACTCGCCTTGGCGTTGATGTCCTGGCTGGCACATGGTGATCGTGGCCTGTTGCCGTTGCTCGTGCTGGTGTGCGTACGCGCATTCGGTTCCGGCGTAACGCAAGTAGCCCCCAACGCCTTGCTCGGCGACGTGGTCGATTACGAACTGTTCAAGCGCAACGTAAACCAGGCCGCGAACTTCCATGCCATGGTGTCATTGGCGACCAAGTTCACTGCGGCCATGGGTGCAGGCGCTGGCTTGATGATCGCGGGCCTGGCGGGATTCGATCCCAGGATCATGAACCCGCCGGACGTGGTGGCTGCATTCAAGATGATCGCGCTGTGGGTACCGGCGCTGATCCTGGTGGTTGGCGGGATGGCGGCGATGGGCTTTCCGTTGGACCGCCGGCGTCACGCGTTGGTGCTGCGCAGACTCGAAAGGCAGGTACGACATGCCGCCTAGACCTCAACGGCCACTGCGCGCCTTTACCGCGGGTCTCGGAACCGAGACGAATACATTCAGTCCGCTCCATATTGGAATCGAGGCGTTCGAGGAAACTTTCCTTTACCGCCCGGGTGAACATCCACCTGACCTCACCGAGGTATCAGCACCGCTGCACGTGCTGCGGGACCGATCCGCAACCCGTGGCTGGAGCTTATGCGAGGGCACCTATGCCTTCGCGCTGCCCGCGGGTCGCGTCGGGCGCGCAGCCTACGAATCGCTGCGCGACGAAATCCTGACGCAATTGGCTTCCGCGGGACCGATCGACCTGGTTGCCCTCTCGCTGCATGGCGCTATGTGCGCGTTCGGTTACGACGATTGCGAAGGCGATTTGTTGGCGCGAGTACGCGAGGTTGTCGGCGTGCGGACACCGGTCGGCGTGGAGTTCGACCCGCACGCGCACCTCTCGCGTGCAATGGTCGAGCACGCCGATGTGTTGGTTGCCTTCAAGGAATATCCGCACACGGATTTTCTCGCGCGCGGCGAAGAGTTGATTGACCTTCTGGAGCGCTGCGCGCGACAGGATTGGCGGCCTGCGAAGGCCGTGTTCGATTGCCGCACCATCGGCCGATTCCACACGACGCGCGAGCCGATGAAAGGCTTTGTCCAGTCGATGCGGGAAGGCGAAAAGCGCCCCGGCGTCGCCTCGATTTCGCTCATCCATGGTTTTCCATGGGGTGACGTCGCCGACATGGGCGCAAAATGCCTCGCGCTCGCCGATGACGACGCGACCGCAGTGGCAACGGCAGCGGAGTTCGGGAAGCGGCTTGTAGCCATTCGTGCATCGAGCTTCACGCCGCCGCAGCCGCTCGACGCGGCACTCGATGCCGCGCTCGCGTACGACGATCACCCGGTGGTACTGGCCGATGTCGCCGACAATCCGGGCGGCGGTGCGCCGGGCGATTCGACCTTGCTCTTGCAGCGACTGCTGTCTCACCGCGTGGACGCGTGCGTGGGTCCCTTCTGGGATCCCGCCGTGGCGATGGCTGCAAAAACGGCAGGTGTTGGCGAGCGGCTGCGAATTCGCCTGGGTGGCAAGGCGGGACCTGATTCTGGGCCGCCGCTGGATGTCGAGGCCGAAATCACAGATGTTGCTGAACACGCTTGGCAAACTTGGGCAGACACGCGTATGGCGCTGGGATGCGCCTGCGGGCTCAAGATAGGAACGGTGCGCGTCATGGTTGCGTCGATTCGCGACCAAGCCTACGGACCCGATCTGTTCCGCGCGGTCGGCATCGAACCGGAGCAGCACCGACTGATCGTCGTGAAATCCGCCCAACATTTCGTCGCGGGTTTCGCACCCATCGCGCGCGCCATCGTGTTGGCTTCCGGCGGCGGTCCGCTCGAGACGGATTTTCGAAGAATCCCGTACCGGCATGTTCCACGGCCCATTTGGCCGCTCGACGAGGACGCGTGAAACAAGTGGAACCCGTCCTTTCAACAGCACCCGATCGCCTACACGACTATGTGCGCAAGTGGGCATTCGAGCGTCCAACCGCGGACGCGGTCATTGATGGCGACCGGATTTTGAGCTATGCCGAACTCGCCGCCAGCATCGATGCCTGTGCCGCGGCCTTGATTGCCAGCGGCATACAACCTGGCGACAGAGTGGCGACTTTGGCGCCGCCCGGCCTGGACTTCATTGTCACCTTCCTCGCCACCACCGCCGTAGGCGGCATTTGGTCCGGCCTGAACCCCCGCTACGCCGCCGCCGAGTTGGATGCGCTGATGGCGCGGCTGGAGGCGAAACTGGTGTTCTACACACCCGCGGTCGAAACGCGCGACTTTCGCGTCTGGGCCACCTCGTTGCCGCACAAGCTGCACAAGGTTGAGCTCGACGCCAGTGCCGCGAGCCCGCCGGGTCTTACGACATTCGCGGATTTCATGGCTACCGGCCGATCCTGCGATTCGACACAGCTGGTCGCCCGCTACCGGAGCACCGCGCCGGATGATGCGTGCCTGATCGTGTTCACGTCAGGCAGCACCGGTGCACCCAAAGGCGTCATGATCAGCCAATGCGCACTGACCGGCGCGAGCCGGGTCCAGGCACGCATCTGGGCGGCGGATCCGATGCGCGTCTTGGTCAACCTCCCGATCAATCACATCGGCTGCGTCGGCGACCTGTGCTGTCACGCATTGATCAGCGGTGGTGCCATGGTGTTCACGCCACGCTTCGATCCGGCCGTGTCCGTCGATGTCATTGAACGGCATGCGATCACCGTCTGGGGTCAGGTGCCGACCATGTTCCAGCTCACCTTGGACGCGCCAGGCTTTGATCCCGCGCGACTGCATTCCCTGCAATGGCTGTTCTGGGGTGGCGCTCATGCCACACCAGAACTGATCAGACGGCTGCAGCCGCTTGCGCCACGCATCGCCACATCCTACGGACAAACCGAAACGGTGGGCTCGGTGGCCTTCACCTCCGCCGGTGCAGACATCCTCACGCTGCAGGAAACCGTCGGCCGCGCGGTACCTCCTTACGAGATCCGTATTGTCGATTCCCGCAAAACACTGCCTGCCGGATGCGAAGGCGAGATCGAAGTGCGCACGCCATTTGGCATGTGCGGTTACTGGCGTGACCCGGAAGCCGATGCGCGCATGATGACCACCGACGGTTGGCGGCGCACCGGCGATGTCGGAATGCTCGACGCACAAGGCAACCTCAGGCTGCTGGGGCGTGTGCACGATGTCTTCAAGTCGGGGGGTTACAACATCTACCCGGCAGAGATCGAAGCTGCGTTGATGCGCCATCGCGCGATCCGGGAGGCGAGCGTAGTGGGTGTTCCGGATCGGCTCTACGGTAATGCTGCCGTGGCGTTCCTTGTGACTGACACAGCGATTGAAGACAACGCCTTGCGTCAATTCCTGCGGGAGCATCTTGCCAATTACAAAATCCCCAAACGCTTCCACTTCATCGATGAACTGCCGCGCCTGCCAGTCGGCAAGGTGGACAAATCGGCGCTGCGCAAACAGGCATGTGGGCAGTGAACGCGCCAGCCCGTTCAGCTCGCACGCTCGGCTTGCTCGGCGGCATGGGTCCGGCCGCCACCGTGGACGTACTCAGCAAGATCATCGAAGCCACCCCCGCCACATGCGATCAGGATCACCTGCCGATTCTGGTGCGATGCGTACCACAAATCCCGGATCGCACCCACGCATTGCTCGGTGACGGCCCGTCTCCGCGCGAAGCACTTGTGCAGGGTGCATTTGAGTTGCGCGCCGCCGGTGCCGAAGTACTGGCCATCGCCTGTAACACCGCTCATCACTGGTACACGCCGGTCCGGGACGCGTTCAATGGAACCGTATTGCACATCGCCGACGCCGTGGTGGAAGAACTGCTGGCAGTCAGCGCGGCAGGACCCGTCGGCCTTATGGCCACCCGCGGTACGCTCGTTTCCGGGTTTTATCAGGAGGCCGCCGACAAAGCCGGCTACCCACTCTTGCTGCCTACACCGCAGGAACAGGCTGAACTGCTGGATCGCGCCATCATCCACGCCAAGGCGGCGCACTGGGCCGTCGCGCACAAGGCTGCCAGCCGCGCCGCCGAAAACCTCATCGAGCGGGGCGCCAGCCATGTGGTGCTCGCCTGCACCGAACTACCGGTGGCGCTCGGTTCCATGGCGCGCGATCCACGACTGCTCGACGCCAATGTCGCGCTCGCGCGCGCTTGCGTGCGCGCCTCACTGCGTCAGAACGGCACGCCCGATCGTCTTGCTGCCTGAAGGTATCATGGCCGATCCGCACATTGAAGCAATCGAAGCGCCGAGTCTCGCTGCAATCCGTGCCGCACGGGAGCGCTTGGGTGAGCGCGTCCGCCAGACACCGACATGGCACTGGAGCGGGCGTGAGATCGATGCGCTCGTCGGCAGCGACACGCAGGTGTTTCTCAAACTGGAGTTGTTCCAATACGCTGGAACGTTCAAGCCGCGCGGCGCGCTTCTCAACATCCTTGCGCTATCCGATGAGGCACGAGCACGCGGAGTCACCGCATTCAGCGCCGGCAATCATGCGATAGCCACCGCTTTCGCGGCCCGCTCAACCGGCATCAGCGCCAAGGTGGTGATGCCGAAAACAGCTGCCCCTTTCCGAGTTGCACTGTGTCGTGCCTATGGCGCCGAAATAGTGCTGGTCGACGATGGACGTCAGGCGTTCGAAGAGGCCAAGCGTATCGAATCGGACGAGGGGCGTGCACTGATTCACCCTTTCGAAGGGCCGCTGACCATATTGGGTACCGCCACACTCGGTTACGAATTCGGCACCCAAGTCGATGGGCTGGACGCGGTGATCGTGCCAATTGGCGGTGGCGGCCTTTGCGCTGGCGTGGCGTCATCGATCAAACAGATGATGCCTCGCTGCAAGATTTATGGGGTCGAACCCGAGGGCGCCGATGCCATGCACCGCAGCTTCGCAGCCGGTGCGCCGCAATCGCTCGAACGAGCAAACACCATCGCCGACAGCCTGGCTGCGCCTTATACCGCGCCGTACGGCTTTGCGTTATGCAAACGCTATGTCGATGAACTGGTGCGCATCGACGATGCCGCCATGCAATGCGCCATGGGTCTATTGTTCGCGACCATGAAACTTGCGGTCGAGCCCGCGGCAGCTGCCGCCACCGCGGCATTGTGCGGGCCCTTGCGTGACCAACTCGCCGGGCTGCGCGTTGGCGTCATCGTATGCGGGTCCAACATCGATCCAGCCACCTTCGCGCGTCAAGTCATGCCTTACGCGCCAGAAGACTTGGCGTAAGCTGCCCCACTGCGCGAACAATCTGAGTCGGGGCCTGCGCCCGATACTGAGCCGCTGCCTGGTTCTCGCTCTTACTCGTGAAATAATCTTTCCGTTTCCTTCTTCCCACCGGTCCAAACATCCTCGATGAGCGACACGATGTCACGGCGCCCGAAACGACAAAACGCGGAGCAGCGAAAGTCCGGCACAGGTGCCACTTCCGCAAAGCGGAAACCGCCGCAGCGCAAGCGTAGCAATGCGGTGCAGGTGAAACCGCCGCCGCCATCCACCTCGCGTGGCAAGGCTACGCGTTCTCGCCTGAAGAGCGCCTTGGCCAAGTTGCTCGAATCGCACAGTTATCACGCGATCCGACTTGAAGACATCACTTCCAAAGCCGAGGTGCGTGTCAGCTTGTTCTATCACTACTTCCAGAGCAAGACTGACATCACGCATGAGGTACTTACCGATCTGTTGAAGCGGTTTCGCGATGAAGTCGCCACGCGGTCGCGTGACAATGATCCGTTGACGGCCATTCATCACGCCAACCAACGCATGGTTGCCCTTTATCGCGCCAATCCGGGCGCAATGCGCTGCCTGCTGGAGGTTGATCAGGCCGACGCACCGTTCGTGCAGATGTGGCGCGAACTCACCCTGGAGTGGAATCAGCGAATCGCCGCGAACATTCGACGGCAGGCGCCTCATGCATTCCGCACCGATACGGAATACCTGTCACTCGCTTACGCACTTGCAGGCATGGTGGACAGCTTCCTATACGAATATTTCGTAGTCGGAAATCCCGCGCTGCTGCAGGCGCATCCAGAAGAAGAAGACGTGGCACGATTCCTGACGGTGCTGTGGTACCGCATGCTCTACTTGAACAATCCGTCGGATACGTTTCTGAAAGGGCTTGCGGGATTCAAAGCGATCAGCCGCATCGGAAGATAGTGCGGCGCGCTCTGCTCTTTGGCACCCAGCTTGAGCCGTCGCCCAAATGCTCGAATAGCGGGCGGTGAGCACGTGGCGAGGCAACTCCAACGCAGGTGATGACCACGTACGGAAGCGGCAAAACAGAGCTGTCACACGCCGGAGGCAACGACGGGCCTCGTCATCAAGCGAACGGTCTACATGGGCGTCGGCATGTGGAGCGCCAGTGTTTGATAGACCTCGTTCAAAGCAGCGACCCGCCTTTTAAGCTCGACGATCTCGTCTCGGAGGTCTTCCATCTCTTGCTTGGTCGCGGCGCGACTGTCGAGGTCGTCAAGCCTGTCCGCTAGGGAAACTCTGATTTTGCTCTGCGGTCGAAGCTTCGACCAACGGCGGGGAACGTAGCCGATGGTACCGAAGCAGCTGACGCTGGCGACCAAGGTGGATGCTGGATTTGCGTTGCATCGCAAGGCCACCAAACGTGATCTGTTCCTGGCCGAGATGGATCAGGTGGTGCCGTGGTCGGCGCTGTGCGCGTTGATCGAGCCGCACTACCCGAAGATGCGCGAGGACGGCGCGGGCCGGCGTCCCATTGGACTGGAGCGGACGCTGCGGATTCACTTCCTGCAGCAGTGGTACGCGTTGAGCGATCCGGGCGTGGAGGAAGCGTTGTACGACTCGGAATCGATGCGGCGGTTCGTGGGGATTGATCTGGGCCGTTAAGGCGCGCCGGACGAATCGACGGTGTTGCAGTTCCGCCACTTGTTGGAGCGCCACGGATTGGCCAATCAGCTTCTTGTCGAAGTGAACCGGTATCTGGCAGGGCACGGCATGAAGCTGTCGCGGAGCACGATCGTGGATGCCACGATCATCGCGGCAGCGCCGTCCACCAAGAACCAGGACAAAGCCCGCGACCCCGAGATGCATCAAACGAAGAAGGGCAACCAATGGCACTTCGGGATGAAGGCGCACATTGGCGTGGACGTGAACACCGGACTGGTGCACACCTGAGGCCGATTGAACGCCGCAGTACGCTCCTTTGCTGGTCGGACAAGCGAATGCGGCCTGGAGACAAATGGCGAAAGGAAATCGCAGAAAATATCGATGGCGCGGCCGTTGCTTTGTTGTTGGTAAGCGCCGACTTCTTGGCGTCGGACTTCATTGTCAAGCAGGAGTTGCCGCCGCTATTGATCAAAGCTGAGGCGTCCGGCACTAGGATCATCCCGGTCATCGTTAAGCCTTGCGGCTTTTTGCGTGAGGAAAAGTTGTCAAGTTTTCAATGTCTGAACGACCCCGCATCACCGCTACTTGGCTTGCCTCCCATTGAGCAAGAACGTCTATACGATTCGATAGCTGGGGAGATCTACAATGAGTTGGAGTTGCGTAAGGCGTAGCATCAGGTTTGAAGTGCTCAGTTGATCAGTCCTCCCGAAAGCGGCCGGTTATGACTGGCCGCAACGGGTCGGTTGCGCCCCCCATCGCCTGGACGGCGCCGGCATCCGATCCGTCATCGACGAGCTGCCGATGCGGCGTCCTTCCAGCGTCGCTTTCGTCTTGCCGATGCTCTGCAGCGCAGAGTGGCTGTTGTCCGATCCTCACCGGCAAGACCTGACGGCTTGGAGTCGAGCCGAGCGAGCCGGAAACAGGTTCGCTGATTTAGCGACGCTTTCAGTGTTTCGTCGAAAAGTGGGGTCGATGACCGGCGCCGGCGGCGGCGAGATACCTCTTGCATGACTGCCGCCGGTTCGTCTAAACTGAACCATATGGTTCAGTGTTCACCGTCAGGCTTCAATGCTTCCTTCGCCGCCCTCGCCGACGCCACCCGTCGTGGCGTCCTCGACCAGCTTGCCCGCGGCGACGCTTCCATCACCGACCTCGCCGACAAGTTCGAAATGACTCTCACGGGCATGAAGAAACACGTCAGCGTGCTCGAGTTGGCCGGCCTCGTGACCACCGAAAAGGTCGGCCGCGTGCGCACGTGCCGCATCGGCCCTTGCCGTCTCGAGAAGGAAATGGCGTGGATCGCGCGTTACCGCCAAGTGTGGGACCAGCGTTTTGCAGCGCTGGACGGTGTCATCGATGAACTCAAACGACAGGAGAAGGGCCGTGGTCGCAAGAGAAGAAAGTGAATTCCACCGCACGACGGTGCAGAAGAAGTCGGATCGCGAGGTCGTCGTCACGCGGACGTTCGACGCGCCCGCGCGGCTCGTGTTCGAGGCGTGGTCGAAGCCCGAGCTTTTCAAGAAGTGGTGGGTACCCCGCTCCATGGGCATGACCCTTCGCTCGTGCGACATGGACGTGCGCACCGGCGGCAAATACCGCCTGGTGTTCGGCGACGACCCCAAGAACACGATGGCGTTTTTCGGCAAGTATCTCGATGTGGTGCCCGACAACCGCATCGTCTGGACGAACGAGGAAAGCGGCGACGCGGGATCCGTCACCACTGTGACGTTCGAAGAGCGCGATGGAAAGACGCTGCTCGTCCTGAGCGAGCTGTATCCCACGAAGGAAGCGCTCGACGAGGCCGGCATCGGCGCACAGGAAATGCTGGGCGAGACGTTCGGGCAGCTTGATGAACTGCTCGCTGGGCTATCTCCGCGTTGAGTCCTTCACGGGGAAACCAGAGGGCTGCAAGATCAATGTAGTGGCTTTGGGCACTAGCCGCTCCAGCGACAACGCTTCGATGAAGCCCGGCCTTGTGTCGGGCTTCGTCGTGGCGGGCTCGGAGCAGGCCGGCCACCGATGGCCGCTTCGGATCGCGCTGCGCCGGTCATCTGCCGGCCAACAACGGAAGTTCGCCCGTGCTGGATCGCCAAGGCAGCAGGTTACTTGCTATTGGCGGCAAGCTGATTGAGTTGTGTTGTGGTGCCTTGAATTATTACCGGGCGTTCTGCTGGATTCAGCCAACGTAGCAGAACGACCAAGTGCCGTTCCGCAATCGCCGTGCAACCAACCGTGTGGCCATTTGGTCCTGGCCAGATGTGAAGGAAGATGGCGCTGCCACGTCCCGGTACGATGGGCTGCGTGTTGTAGTCAATGACGGCCGCGTATCTATACTCCGGGATGTTCAGTTTTTCGAACGACTGCCAGTACCGGCGTGGATCTTGAAACGTTGTTACCCACCGGTTGTAATCGGCAGACTTCGGGTCGTCCACCCAGTAGTCGTAGCGGGTGGTACGGGTATAAGGCATGCGAAAATCCGATGGCGCTTGCTCGCTGCCAAATGCCCTCCCCAACGGGAAGATGCCTGCAGGAGATTTACCGTCTCCTTCCCGCTTTTCAAGGGTGATGCCGTTCACGCCGAGCACCGCCGGTACGGGATTTCCAATCCTGCGCCATCTGTCTCCGGTCTTTTCATAGCGCCCAAGAAAAGCATGAGAGTTGTCCGCGGCTGTGGCCTGCACCACAACGGCTTGGCCGCTCGAGAACGTTGCTTCGGCTCGTGCCAGAAGTTGCCCTAGAGCCGAGTCAGGTTGAGGCCATACCGGCAGGTCGCCCACTTGCCCGCTTGGCGCACCCCATGCCGGCAGCGCGAATGCCACGATCAGAATTGCCAACCCCGTCCGGCGCACACGCCGCGCCACAAAATTGTTGTTATCCATATTTACCTCAAACGGTTACACCGGGGACATACCAAACACCACAACGGACCGGCTGCAACGGGTCGACGGCGGCCCGCGGCCAATAACGACCGGTCGGCTGCTGCAAATGTATGCCGCAAAGCAGTCATTGCCGTGAGGTTAGGTTTTTGGCACGGCTACGGCTTGAGCTGCAGGCCGTTCTCTGCACTCCATTTTCGCAGCGCCACTTCTACAGCCGTCTTCTCGAACGCGTACCGATGCACAAGGCGGCCCTTTCGATCGAGCAACGCCTTATATCGTGGATACGCGCCACGGGTTTGAAAGTACCCATAGGCGGGTTCGAAGGGCTCCGGCAGATGGGCATCGACAAAACGCAAGGCGACTTCCTGCCCGAGATCCAGATCCCCTTGTTCGGGATTGCCAAGTAGACCATTTCGTCTTCGATATCTTCCGGGAGTGCTTCCTCGACATGGGCGCTGCTCGATGACCAGAAGATCTTGCCGGTGATCCTGTTGTCGCCCACTCGAAACTTACGAGGAGTTCATTGAAACTGATGGGACGCTCGTTCGCATTCTCGCGGCTTGCTAACGAACGAGCTCACCTGCCCGGCCCGCGCCGGTGAGCCATATACTCCCGGAAACCGGCGTCGCGGGCCGGGTCAGGTGCAGCGCCTGGTTAGGCTTAGACCCTCTACCAGCCCGAAAGAAAATCACTCCACCAAATACTCCAAACCGAACCGTCCCGAGCGACAGCGAAGAGATCAAGATATGAAGCCTGCTTCGGACTCCAGAGCACCCTCACAGGCTGTTCCGAAAGGGGGCGACCTCGCGGCTGTCCGATGGCGAACCACGGCACCCAGGACGTGCTCGGCTCCCAGAAGGTACTCAGTACGGTCCCGTCCCCGCGGACCACGAATGCATCCAAGTGCTGAGGATTGCCGGCATTCCACAGCGCCGTCACCGGCTGGCTCGGGCTGGCCGTTCCCGGCGGACCGATCGAGAACCAAGGTCTCCACCACTGATCCGGCGGCAGGGTCGGACTCGGCTCCCAGAAGGTACTCAGTACGGTCCCGTCCCCGCGGACCACGAATGCATCCAAGTGCTGAGGATTGCCGGCATTCCACAGCGCCGTCACCGGCTGGCTCGGGCTGGCCGTTCCCGGCGGACCGATCGAGAACCAAGGTCTCCACCACTGATCCGGCGGCAGGGTCGGACTCGGCTCCCAGAAGGTACTCAGTACGGTCCCGTCCCCGCGGACCACGAATGCATCCAAGTGCTGAGGATTGCCGGCATTCCACAGCGCCGTCACCGGCTGGCTCGGGCTGGCCGTTCCCGGCGGGCTGATGGCGAACCACGGCACCCAGGACGCGCTCGGCTCCCAGAACGCGCTGAGTACGGTCCCGTCCCCGCGAACCACGAACGCATCCAAGTGCTGAGGATTGCCGGCATTCCGCAGCGCCGTCACCGGCTGGCTGGTTGTTTCCGCAGGGGCAATCTGAAACCAGGATGACTTGACATAGATGAACCGGCCTTCCGATGCCACGCCGTCCCGGTCGATCACGAACAGGAGATAAAGGCCGGGTGGGGCAACGTTCTCGTGGGGGGGGGAAACCACTGCCAAGTGACTATCACCCGCGACATCGAATTCCACTCCGACGTAGCGCTGGTCGGAATTGAAGGAATGGGTCACAGAACCAGCGCGGAGAAGGGCGACGCGACGGATAGTATGAGCGTTACTGACGGCGATTCGAAAAGAACTGCCGTAATCGACAGTTCGCGGGGCATCCTCGATCACCGGTCGCGGCACTTTGCAGTACCAGGGTTCATAAATCTCGATCCGGAGTTCCGGAGGCTTGCCACCGTCGTGATCGGTGCTCGATCCCGCTGTCCAAACCCTGCCATCTGGTAGGAGCAGGGCGACGGAATGATAGTTGCGGATGACTTCCGCTTCTTCGAGCAAGGACCATGTCCAGTCGCCGGGATTAGACGTCAATCTGTCCGCGCCAATCGGTTCGTAGACTTCGGCTCGGCGAACGGCGTCTGTATTCAAATACACGCCAGGATCACCAGGGGCGCCCGGACTGTTGACACCGCCGCAGATGAACACCGCGCCGGTCGGAAGGAGGACGGCAGTGAGGAACAGCCGGCGCTCCGTGGACAGTTTACGTGGTTCGGTTTCCGTCCACTCCGCATGAAACTGGAACACCCCCGGATTGTTCCAGACGAAGTTCGGATCGCTGGTTGCGGCTGTGGTATCGCCTAGGTCGATCACAAAACTTCTCTTACCCCCGCAGGCCAGCACTCGCGGCCGATAACCGTCTTCCGGGAGGAGCGGCAGGAGCACGGATGTCGTGAAAATCCCGTTCCCGATGAAGTAGTTTTCGTCGTCGATCGCCGGGGCCGCGAATGCCCGAGCGCCGTTCGCGGGGTCGATGACTTGGTGCAACCCGAAAGGAAAACCGGGGGGAGTGCCGTCACCGAGAGCCGTTGCGCAAAACAGGATGCCGTTGGGAAGCAAGTGGAGTCGGGGGTACTCCCGGTCATCCGGAGCGCTCCGCTCAAACTCGGCGGTGGGGGCTTGAAACACCGTCCACGGCTGCGGATGCGCGAATTCGTCGAACACGACGGGGGTGTTGTTATTGTGCCGGGTCGTGTCGGCATTCTCCGGGTGGCCGCACATCACCCAGACCCGGCCGCTGCCGAGGGTGCTGAGGCCCGGATACCACCTCCCACCGCCAGCCATGGACTTTATCTCTTGCCATGGCATCCGGCTGTCGTTACCGGGATCGAAAATCCAAGCGTTAGCCAAGCCGGGAAAGTGGGGGTGGTGAATTCCAGGAACCGTGTCGGCATAATCCTCGGTCCCACCAGCCACGAGCAGGCGTCCATCCATCAACATAGCGTGACCGCAGCAGAACACATCGGTGTCCGGGGAATCGACCGCCCGGACAGTGTTGGCACGCCAGTCGTGGAGACGGGTACTCTGAAAATTGTGTGCGGCGTGTAGTTCCGGACGATACTGAGATCCTCCGAAGCAAAGAACTTCCCCGCTCTGCGGTCGATGTCGCGTTCGCATCAGGGCGGCGTGGACCGCAAGAATCTCAGTGCCGACCGGAAGTACCTTCCATTCACCAGGCTTCATGAGAATATCTCCGTTAACGGCCTAACGGCTGGCGGTAGCAGACTACCGCTGACAGTGCGCTTCCTTTTGCGAGGCGTACGGGGGACCTTCCCGGTTTACTCTACCTTTTGGCCCATGACGACCTTGGCGCGCCAACGCCTGAGTTCAGCGGCGCACGGTACGCGCGTCCGCTTGGATGATTGAATTGACTCCTCCCGCGTCGCCACACGGCTTCGATGAGCGGAGCGTAGGCTCCGGACACGAGGTCATGAGGAGTCCGCGCTGGATGCTACGACTGTCGCCATAGACCTGGCAAGGGTGTGTTCGAGCTTGCGTTTGCCGATGACAGGAAGCGCGGCCACCGCATCGGAGCTGCTCGCGTAGCCACTGTTTTGCCGTCAGTCTCGGAAAATGGGCTTCCTAAAAGCGGTCGCTCGCGACCGACTGAAACGGGTCGACAGCGGTGGTTGCGACATCGAGCGTCAAGGATGACATGGACGGGTCGAGACGCTCGGCGATTTGCGGCGTGTTCGAGGCGGCGAGGATCCCGAGAGGTGATTCGCGCTGGATCGAGCGCGTGGTCCCAGATCGGCGTGTCCGGCGCGACGATTAGCTCGGGATCGCCGAGTCGGTAAGGTCCGTCGCGGGCATACGACTGAGCTCGACGGCTGCCGCGAGAAGTACCCAGGACACCGCCTTCTGGGTCGACTGCCGCTTGCGACCGGTGGAGTCAAGTTTTCGGCGCACGGTGGCTGCCCGTTGATCCCGCAGGCGCACCCAGTACCTGCCGTCGGCGGCTCCAGCGGCGCGAACGCTCCTCAGTTGATTGCCTCCAAGCTCAGACACCATTTTACGTTTGGTGCCCGGAACGCCGCGAATCTGCAATATTTCAAGGCAACCGGTGTCAAGTTCGCCGCAGCAGATTCCGTCAAGGAATTTGTTGAGCTGGGCTCCGTCCATCGTTGCCCATTCCTCCCGGGCGAGCTTTCGTTGGCTCCATAACCGGATCGCCTTCTGGGCTCCAACCCCGTCCGCGGCGAGCGCCAAGTTCAACGTCGTGACAGCTGCAACGGCCGCCAGCCTTTGGGCCGCCGTTCCCGGTGCCGGCAGGGACAGCAGTTTGGCCTCGACATCGTCCTTGGCTGCCGAGCCGCTCGCCTGCCGCAACGCTAGCGATCCGTGGAGCGTCGTCAAGCGGGTAAGGTCGAATGCTTGCGCAGATGTCGCGGAACGTGCTGCGTCGCTGGATTGGTCGCGCTCATGGAACAGCGCCCGGCGGCGGAACACCTTTGGCAGGAATCTCAACAGATCCGTACCGCTGACCGGGTTGTGGCGATCGGGCTCGGATATCCCCACCGCCGCCCGTTGCAGTTGACGGTCCCCGTAGGTATGGGTTCGATCGGCGGCAGCGAACAGCAGCAAGTCGAGGGTATGGACGTAACAAAGGAACGTCATTTCCTGACTGCCGTGCCCGAGCATCCGGCTCAACGCGTATGCCTTGCTGCCGTAGGGGCGGAAGCGGTTCAGGATCGCTCCATCAATCACCCTGCGCATGGCGATGATGTCAGCGAGAAACGGGTAGCGCTTCGCGTAACGGTCGAGTCCGACATCTTCGGCCATCATCGCCATGAAGGCGAACGAAGCGAACGCATGCCGCAGGTTGTGTGGGTGCACGCGCGTGCCGTCTGTAACTCGGCGCAGCAGCAGATCGATACCCTCGACAATGGCATGGTCGGGCAAGGGCGCGCCGGTTACATCGACTTGGAAGTACGGGGCTGCGGGGTCAACCACCGCGGCTGTCGCGAACAGCTGCTCCAAACAACGGAGCTCCGCCTCATCGAGCAGTCGAAGCGGCACGATCCGTCGCGAGTTGCGCGTCTTGAGGGTGCGCAGGGCATTATCCCTGATGATGATGTTGCTGTGAGAGCGGTTGCCGCTACCGCTCCAGTGGAAGTCGCGCCGTTCCAGCCCGAGGATTTCTGACCGACGCATTCCGAGGCGCCACGCCATAATGACGAAGGCCCGCGCCTGGTCGCGCCGGGTGCCCACGCAAAACGGGGACTCATCGCCATCGATTTCGATATAAACGCGCCGATATTCAACCATGCTCGGCGCATCGGCACTGATCTCGTAGTATCCGCCGTTGATCGTGAGCTCTGGTCTCTCGGCTTTCAGCTCGGGATGAATGGTGGTCCGGTAGAAGCGATCGAAGTCGCTGAGGACGGCGGCAAGGCGCGGCTGGTGGCCGGCGGATGCTGCGGTTTCGAGGATGCTGGCGTAGATTTCCTGAAGCTCATCGGCCGTCGTCGGGCCGCGCTCTGCCATTGGCCATGCGGCCAAAAGCCGAGCGCCCAGCGTTCCGAGCATGTTGAGGACCGTGCCGGCTGCCGCCTTTTTCCCTCCCGGGCGCCGCTTCGTCGCGAGCTCGATGAGCCAGCGCACAAGCAGCGTGGGTGCTGAATCCGATCCGTCCCGTTGCAATGGTTCCAGCCGCGTGACGAGTGCTTCTGCCCACCCGCTACGCGGGGACTTGAAAATCCGTCGGAGGTCTGCAATCAGCCCACCTGTGTCGAAGACCCCGCGCGTTGCCTGCTCGGGAGCGCTCTCGCCTGCATCTGTTGGCAAGGAGGACATGCCGCTGTCGCTGCGCTCCAGCACAGTCGTGCCGAAGCCGGTTGGCCGGCAGCCGAGAAACCGGAGAAACGCTGGCTCGCGGAATGATGAACTCGTCAGCGTTCCGTCGGCGTAGTCGCACAGGACCGAACACAGGGACAGGCGGAGTACGCCGCGACGGTCCTTCAGGAACTGGTCCAGCGTCGGCTGGTTTCGCAAGCCGGGCGCTGCATGGGCAATGAACGCAGCGAAGCACCGGCGCAGCTCCGCATGACGTCGGCGCGCTTGGACCCCGAGCTTTTCGGAACCAGGGCGCTCGAACAATCCGGCACACCTGGCGCTGGTCCGCAGGTACAGCGCTGCGGACACGGTGTCCAAGAAAACACGCCGGCGTTCCGGTGCGGTACGCGTCCCGATTCTGCTCGCGATATCGCGGTAGTACCACCCGTCGGCGACGCTCAACGGCTTGTCCATGGTCGAGACGAGCCCGGTCAGGACCCGGGGCGAGCACTGGCCTTGCCTGAGGATCACGCTCGTGACGAGCAGACCGATTTGGACGCGGCGATCCAGGTCCGCAAGCGCGGCGTGACGACCGGGCCCGAGCAGATATTTTTTAAATATGCCGGCGACCTGGCCGACGAGGTCCAATGACGTACTAGGCGACTTCGGGAACGGGTTTTCTGGCGCCTGGTAGTAAATTGTTGTCGGCGGACGAAATTGCGGGTCGAGACGGACGAGACAGTCGCCGAGGATGTTGAGCAGTTCTGCCCGCTGATCGCCGCCGATAGCGTTGAACCAATGGGACAACAGGACGCGGCGCGCTTCAAGATAGATCCGATCGGTGGGGTATTGGTGTGGCGCTGCGAGCAACGACGACATTGGGCATGTGCGGCCGACCGTAGCAAGGACCTCTTGGAGCATGCCGTACAGCGCCAGGAGTTCTGGTGCTGCCTGGTCCGAGGGCATCCAAGCGGAGTGCACCGACGACCCGCTATCCATTGTCAACGTATCGAGACGAGTAGGCTACGATGCCAAGTTCGCGCAGGAGCCGGGCCACGTGACCGTTGGCCAGCCTCTTTAGCAATTTCGGGTTGAAGGTGCTTCCGGACTCGCGTGGACTCAGCCCTATGTGCCAATGCCCCATCCAGGCGTCGACGAGCTCGACCTGGGTGCCGCGGCTGCTCGATGCCGAGATGATGTTGCAGACCAGCGCCGTCCGCATGAAATGGCGCAGGCTCCGCAGTGGCAGGCCATAGTCACCACTGAACGCATCGAAATCCATCGGTCGGAATGGGCGGAACTCGCCCTTCGTTGCGTCCCACAACACGAAAATCGCGCTATCGGACCATGCATCCGGTTGCTCTGCATAGCTGTGGGCCATGTATCTCCGGTGGTCGGCATAGTTGAGCAACAGCCGGCCGATGACTGGCGGGACGTAGCTGACGCGGCGGTGGTAGTCGGCGCGTGCCTTGTCAGTAAACGTCACGAGCCCGTCACGAGGTATCCAGTCACTGACCGCGGGTGATACGACACCGCGGAATCCGAGGCCGAGCGCCTGTGCGGCGACGACGTACGCGGTATAGCGGTTGTGGTATTCCAACGGAGCTGTCACGCCGTGCTTTTGCAGAGGGGAGCCGAGATGCTGGATCAGCTTGGTCACTGCCTCGCCGCGCGGGCACTGACGGGAGCCGTAATAGGTACTTGCCGCTGACGACCGGTTGGGACTGTCCCGCTGTGCCGGGATCTTCTTTCTCCAGATGGCGGACGCGGCAGCTTGGTAAACCTTTTGGAGGATCGGGGCGGAGTAGGTCGAGTAGTGGAGCGTCGTGGCCGAATGGGCCACTCGTTGGCCTGTCAGCATCGACGCGATCGCCAAGTCGCCACGGCTTGCGTTGAGCAAGAGCCGGAACAGGACCCTCGGCAGCATGGCCGCCGTCAGGTGGCTGTCGCCGGCTGCGGACGCGAGCGTCTCATCGACGGCGACGCGCGCTTGGAGGGTGAGTTTTTGCAGTTGAAATGGGGATGCCCGCGAGATTCCGGATCGTTGCAAAAGCGCGTCGAAGAATCCGAAGTCAGGAAGCTCGATGACTCGGTTTATGGAATGCTCGTTCGAAGAGGCCGAATATGGTCCGCTCGCGTACACGGGGCCATTGATCAGGATGCGCCATACACGTTGTGTCGTGAGGTACGTGACTGGAGTGGTGGCGGATGGATCGTCTACCCAAAACCCGGCATCCCCGATCTCGTCGATGGACCGTCCGGTCGCAAGGCTGATGGCGATGAGCAGCGGAATCTCGGGATGCCGCATGGGCCAAACATTTTGCCCGGTTCCCAATTTGCGTAACCATTCCACCACGCTACGTAGTTCTGATTGCGTGGGCACATCCAGCGCCAAGGTGAGTTGCTGATGGTGCCGTGCGATATGCGCGGCCTGGCGGCGGGACTGTAGAACCTGGATTGAGTGTCCTGCGCCTGGTATCGAGGAATCATTCTCTGTGACGGTGATCCACTCGTCGCCGACCTCTCCGTCATCCTGCTCGTTCATGTCGGATCCCCCTTCTTCAGTGATCAGTCGGATGATGCTGACCGCTTCACCCGTATCGAGCCGGATGGCCTGTTCGGCGTATCTGGTACCTGCGATCCGGACGAAACCGTCCGGCAATTTCTCGTGCCCACCGCCTCCCTTGCGCGTGCCCTGTGACAGTTCCTGCTCGGTAACCCGCCAAGGACGGGTCCAGCCAGGCACAGTCAGGATGAACAACAATGCGAGGTCGTTCAAAATTGGCAAATTGTGGCCGTCCCACGGGTCTGAGTCGGGGCGATCCAGCGCGCCGTAGAGGCGATCATCCAGCGTCTCGCCTTCGGCTGAGAAAGACAAGGCATCGTACGCGGCGCGATGCTCAGGAAGGGTGAGCCGACGAGCCGCAAGCCCCGCCCTGGCGAGCCGAACATGAAATCGTGCCATTTCGGCCGGGAGGTCTGTCGGGATGATTCCGTCCTTGGCCCACGCGCCAATGAACTCCTCGTATGCATCGACGTCCACGGCCGCCGTCAACGACAGGAAGTGAATCGCGAGTTCGGAGAACAGGTTGTCGTAGCGAGCTTCGCCCGCTGGAGCGCCTGGTGGACTCGTGTAAAAGAGGCCGCACCAATATACGCACGTGGAAAGGCAGTAATTTCGCAGCGGGTGCCTCTCGCTACTGGTTGTACGCGCCATGGGGGCTGCGACACGCTCGGGCGCGTCCATTCGGCTCAAGAGAATATTCTGCCGAGTGATGATGGCTTCGATCCGGGATTCGAGAGTTGCAAGGGAGCAACCGAAGACCGCGTCCACATCAAGCATTGATGCGAACAGCTCCTCTTGCGCACGTATGATCGCCAGGGTCCGGGCCAGACCATCCAGCAGATGCGACAGGTTGGGCGGACATCCGAGCGCCGCGAGCAGCCGATAGCCGAATCCTGGCGTATCGGTGATGGAGTCGATCGCGCCAGCTGCAGTTGGATGATCGTTCCGCTTCTTGTCAATCAACGCCACGATTCACTCGCGCGGTGGCCAGGTGCTCAGCGGTATCAGTGGATTGGCACGGTGGTTCCAGCGCTGATGGGGTGGGGGCGCGTTCATCGTTTTTGCGCCGGTGGGGCCCCCGGTGCCTTGATGACGCCGGAGGTTGCCGCGGCCGAGACGACCGAGCGCTCGCGTGGCCGTGATGTTGCCTGCATGATGCCCTTCGCCCGATCTCGTGCCGGACGTGGGCCGATCACGGCCGCCAACGCGGGATGTGCTTTGAGCATCTTCCGGATGCAGCGCTTCCCGCGTCCCGTGAGTCCCCCGTCGATCCACGGAACGATCCCGCGGATGAGGGCCTCCCACGTTGCCAAGTCCCACTCTCGATCTTCGACTATCAGGCACGGGATCAAAGGATCGTCGCCCGGATCGCCACGGAGGACAGCGGGAGGTCGCTGATTGGAGTGTACCTTCCGCCGCCCGATGCGAGCACGATTGTTGGGCGAGCGAGCAGTATGCGCTCAAGAATGGCGGGGCTCACCACACCCTTGGGTACGCGGTACGATTGCTCGGGTCATCCTGCGGCCAGTCAATTTTCTTCTTGCGAACCCAATGCAAACGCGCCCTGGTCAAACCCCTCTGTTGGCTGCGCGTCCGGGTAGATTTTGGCATCGGGGAGAACGTGGCGTCGGAAGGTCAGTAGTCATTTTGTATAATTTAACCAATTTTTAATGTGACACATTTTGCGGTTCTCAGACAGCGTTAGATGATGTCATTCCGGTGACGCCACACGGCTGTATGGGGCTGAAAGTGCCTATGCAGCGCGCTTTCCGTCGATTTGCGCTGCAGCACATCAATTGGCGCATTCGACGTTTAGCGTCCTCCGAAGGGTTCGACAAAATCGTCGGGAACGATTTTGGACGACCGAAGGGTCGGCCTCGAGCGCAAGCGAGGGGTGAGCATCATGGATGATGCGAACAATCCCGCCGAGCGCGCCAAATTTCCGGCTATCGGACCACCGCGCGATCACGCGCGTGTTCATCCCATTTCGGTGCGTTTTCGATTGCGGGCAACACGTCTTCCGGTGTGGCCGCCAGGCCCCACATTTTCGCGTGTTCGGGATTCATGAAACGCTGCTCGATCACCTGGTGCAGGAAAGCGTCCAGCGGCTTCCAGTAACCCAGCGTGTTGAGCAGGATGATCGGATTGAAATAGAGGCCGAGCCGCTTGAGCGTGATTGCTTCGAACAGCTCTTCCAGCGTGCCGCAACCACCGGGCAATGCGACCACGGCATCGGAGTCGGTGAGCAGGCGGTGTTTGCGCTCGCGCATGTCATCGACGAGATCGAGATGCGTCAGGCCCGGGTGGCCCCATTCGAGGTCGGCCATGAAACGCGGCAGGATGCCGATGACTTCGCCGCCTTTTGAAAGCGCGCCGTCTGCGACCGCGCCCATCGAACCTGCCGAGCCGCCGCCGTAGACGATGCTGTGGCCATCGCCCGCGAGCAATTCACCGAGGTGGAATGCCGCTTCGCGATAACACGAATCGGCCTGGTTGCTGGAAGCGCAGTAAACGCAGATCCGCATGGTCGTCGCCGCTACTCGTCCCGATCGATGATCACAGTGTGCCGTGGCTGCCGGCGGCGACGGCATGCGGCGTGTCGGCGGGGACGACGAAGATTTCGCCCGCGGAAGCCGTGAAGACTTCGCCGCCGATCCCGAGCTTCAACTCGCCGTCCAGCACCAGCAGGCCTTCATCGTAGGCGTGCGGCTCTTCGCCGGAGGCGGTGCCATCCATGCGCAGTACCTTGACGTTGGCGCCCGCGGCACGTCCGATGATTTTCGAGCGCCAGGTTTCGGGCAATGTTTCCGCGATGGCGCGAAGGTCGGTTTTGTTCATGCGTGCTCCGTTGCAGGAAAGCGCATCCCCCCGCGCCTGCGGCGCGACCCCCTTCGTTCCGAAGGGGGGTGAGCGTCAAACATTACGCTTTCCGCAGTCCCCGGCCTCGGCTTTTCTCAGCGCTTCATCGCATTGAAGAACTCGTCGTTGGTCTTGGTGTTCTTCATCTTGTCGAGCATGAATTCCATCGCGGCCAGCTCGTCCATCGGGTGCAGCAGCTTGCGCAGGATCCAGATCTTCTGGAGCATGTCCGGCGGGATCAGGAGTTCCTCGCGGCGGGTGCCGGAGCGGTTGATGTTGATGGACGGATACACGCGCTTTTCGCTGATGCGGCGATCGAGGTGCACTTCCATGTTGCCGGTGCCCTTGAATTCTTCGTAGATCACCTCGTCCATCTTGGAGCCGGTGTCGATCAATGCGGTGGCGAGGATCGTGAGCGAGCCGCCTTCCTCGACGTTGCGCGCGGCGCCGAAGAAACGCTTCGGGCGCTGCAGTGCGTTGGCGTCCACGCCGCCGGTCAGCACCTTGCCGGAACTCGGCACCACGGTGTTGTAGGCGCGCGCGAGGCGGGTGATGGAGTCCAGCAGGATCACCACGTCCTTCTTGTGTTCGACCAGGCGCTTGGCGCGCTCGATCACCATCTCGGCGACCTGCACATGGCGCACCGCCGGTTCGTCGAACGTGGACGACACCACCTCGGCACGCACGCTGCGCTGCATCTCGGTGACTTCCTCGGGACGCTCGTCGATCAAGAGGATGATCAGGTGCACCTCGGGATGGTTGTGCACCAGCGCTTGCGCGACGTTCTGCAGCATCATGGTCTTGCCGGCCTTGGGCTGGCTGACGATCAGGCCGCGCTGGCCGCACCCGACCGGCGCGATCAGGTCGAGGATGCGGCCGGTGATGTCTTCGGAAGAACCGTTGCCGCGTTCCAGATGGAATGCCTTGCGCGGAAACAGCGGGGTGAGGTTTTCGAACAGCAGTTTGTTCTTGGAAGCTTCCGGCGGATCGCCGTTGATGTCGTCCACCTTCAGCAGCGCGAAATAGCGCTCGCCTTCCTTCGGATGCCGCACGCGTCCGGTGATGTAGTCGCCGGTGCGCAGGTTGAAGCGGCGGATTTGCGAAGGCGACACGTAGATGTCGTCCGGGCCGGCAAGGTAGGACTCGTCGTGCGAGCGCAGGAAGCCGAAGCCGTCCTGCAGGATTTCCAGCACGCCCTCGGCCCAGATGCTGCCGCCGGACTTGGCGTGGGCGCGCAGGATGTTGAAGATCACGTCCTGCTTGCGGGCGCGTGCGACGCCTTCCTGGATGCCGAGCTCTTCGGCCATTTCCAGGAGCTTCACCGAATTCTTCCGCTTCAGTTCGGTGAGGTTGATCAGGCGTTTCGGATCGCCCGCGTCGGCTTCGTCGCCGGACACGTCGGCGGGCAGGCCGTTGGAGTTGGCGCCTTGGCCATTACCACCACGGGTGTGGCGGCCGCGTCGGCGGCGACCACGATCGGGGCGGTTTCCGCCGCGTTGCTGGGATTGGCCTTCGCCGCCTTCATTGCCGGCGGAGGCGTTGGATTCGGATGCAGGGGTGGACGCGCGGGCGTCTTCGCCCTGAACGGAGTTTTCGGTATCGGACACGGGTTAAGCCTCGTCGGCGCTCGGGGCGCGGGAGGAAACAGAAAGGAAGAGGACCGGGCAAAAGCACCACCGGCCGGACGTCAATCTAGCATTGCACAAGGCCCGCAGACAAGCGGCGTCTTGCGAAGGGTTCAGCTGTACGACACGCGGCTACTGGATGCCCAAGCGTACAAGCGGGCCCGCCGCGGTTCTCGCGCGGCCATCCGTAGCCGTTCACCGCTACCTTTTCAGGCCGAGACGCTGGCCTGGCCTTGAGAAATCACCTTGTCGACCATCTGCGTCAACTGCCCCCGGCCCACGGCGCCGATCTGGGTGGCTTCGACCTTGCCGCCCTTGAACACCATCAGCGTGGGGATGCCGCGGATGCCGTAGGTCATCGGCGTCTTCTGGTTTTCGTCGATATTGATTTTCACGACCTTGAGACGGCCCGTGTATTCCTTGGCGATGTCGTCCAGCATCGGCGCGATCGACTTGCACGGTCCGCACCACTCCGCCCAGAAATCCAGCAACACCGGCGTGTCGGATTTCAGCACTTCGGTTTCGAAATCGGCGTCTTTGACGTGGGTGATGTGTTCGCTCATGGTCGGACCTGCAACGGGGATGATGATTGGACCTGGACAAGGTGGGGGAGGAGCCGCGGGATTGCAAGCGCGGCCTGCTACAATGAAACAGGCTTGGCGCGTGAATTGCTCGCCCCAACCCTGTCGCGCCACGCATTCGTGGCATTTCATCGCAACCCGTCGCGCGGTTCAAGCGCGCGAACCCCGGGCCTCACCACCAGCCATTCGCGGCGGCCACAAAGGGCGCCGTCCGTGGCCGAGAAACTCCATGGCCGACCAAGTTCTCACCGATACCTTTTTCGAACAATTCGACCTGCATCCGCACCTCGCGGCCGGTCTTGCCGATTGCGGCTTCACGCGTTGCACGCCGATCCAGGCATTGACGCTGCCGGTGGCGCTGGCTGGCCGCGACGTCGCAGGGCAAGCCCAGACCGGCACCGGCAAGACCTGCGCGTTCCTGGTCGCAGTGATGAACCGCCTGCTCACGCGCGCCGCGATTTCGGAGCGCAAGGACAACGATCCGCGCGCGGTAATCATCGCGCCGACCCGCGAACTCGCAATCCAGATCGACAAGGATGCGCAGGCGATCGGCCGTCATACCGGCCTGCGCTTCGCGCTGATCTACGGTGGCGTCGATTACGACAAGCAACGCCAGCAACTGCGCGACGGCTGCGATGTGATCATCGCGACGCCCGGCCGCCTGATCGATTACTTCAAGCAGCACGTCTTCAGTTTCCGCGCGGTCGAAGCCACCGTGATCGACGAGGCCGATCGCATGTTCGACCTTGGCTTCATCAAGGACGTGCGTTACCTGCTGCGCAAGATGCCGGCACGCGAGGAACGCCAGGGCATGCTGTTCTCGGCGACACTTTCCTACCGCGTGCTGGAACTTGCCTACGAGCACATGAACCAGCCCGAGAAGCTGGCGGTGGAAACCGAACACGTCACCGCCGACCGCGTGCGCCAGCAGGTGTATTTCCCGGCCAAGGAAGAAAAGATTCCGCTGCTGCTGAACCTGCTGGATCACTGCAACCCGCAGCGCAGCATCGTGTTCGTCAACACGCGCGCCGCCGCCGAACGCGTGACCGACCGGTTGAAGCGGCAGGGTTTCAGGGTCGGCGCGTTGTCGGGTGATGTGCCGCAGGCCAAGCGGCAGAAGTTGCTCGAGCGTTTCAAGAAGGGCGAAGCCGACATCCTGGTCGCAACCGATGTCGCGGCGCGCGGCCTGCACATTCCGGACGTCACCCACGTGTTCAACTACGACCTGCCGCAGGACGGCGAGGATTACGTGCACCGCATCGGGCGTACCGCGCGGCTGGGTGCCGAAGGCGACGCGATCAGCTTCGCCTGTGACCTGTACGCGATGAACTTGCCCGACATCGAACGCTACATCGACATGAAGATTCCGGTGCAGGCGGTCGAACCGGCGTGGCTGGTGTCGCCACCGCCGCGCGTGGTGGCGCACCCGGTGCAACACGATGAGTCGGAACCTGCGGAGCCCGCCCCCGCTGCCATCGCAGGCACGCCGCCAGCGGCGAAGCGCCGACGGCGCCGTCGCAAGCCCGCGAATCACGCGGCATCGCCCGCGACCAACGCCTGATCCGCCGCCAACCGGCTTGCCTGATCGCGCGGGCGCGGCTCGCGCCCTGATATCGTCATTCCGGGGCCGTTGCCGGCTGCATCGGCAATGGGATCCGGAATCCGGCCTTTGTTGTTGCGGTCAGGAGCATCTGGAACATGGATTCCGGGTTCGGCCTTCGGCCGCCCCGGAATGACGAAATGTTGTTAGGCTTTCGCCGATTGGCGAGTCCCGATTCCCCATTCTCAGTTCCCGTCTCCACGTGATCCGCTTCGATTCCGTCAGCAAACGCTACCCCGAGGGCCGCGAGGCGCTGATCGACGTATCGTTCAAGGTCGAGGCGGGCGAGATGTTGTTCGTCACCGGCCACTCGGGCGCCGGCAAAACCACCCTGCTGAAACTGATCGCGTTGATCGAGCGCCCGAGTGGCGGTGCGATCGAAGTGCACGGTCGTGATCTGGCGCGCGTCCGCCATCGCGGCATTCCACGTTTGCGCCGCGACATCGGCATGGTGTTCCAGGACCATCGCCTGCTGATGGATCGCCGCGTCGCCGACAACGTCGCGCTGCCGCTGGTGATCGCAGGCATCCCGCAGGAGGAACGTGGCAAGCGCGTGCGCGGCGCGCTGGAAAAGGTCGGGCTGGCCGGGCGCGGCAAGGATGCGCCGGCAGGGCTTTCCACCGGCGAGCAGCAACGTGTCGGCATCGCGCGCGCAATCGTCGCGCGGCCCGCGCTGATCATCGCGGACGAGCCCACCGGCAACCTCGATCCGCAATTGTCGGAAGAGATCATGCAGCTGTTCGTGAGCCTGAGGCAGACCGGAAGTACCATCCTGATCGCCAGTCACGACCTCGCGTTGTTGAAGCGCATGAAGCAGCGAGTGGTGGTGCTCGATCATGGGCACCTGATCGATGACGTGCCGGGCAGCGAAGTCGCGTGAACGCGCCAGCGGCCATGGCCAGCCCGGTGCGGCATACGCGGTTTGCGATGTGGCGTCGCCAGCATGCATGGTGCCTGCGCGACAGCCTGCGCCAATTGGCGCGGCGGCCGCTCGGCACCGCGTTGACGATCGTGGTGATGGGGCTGGCGTTGACATTGCCGCTGGCGTTCTACCTGCTGCTGGTGAACGTGCAACATCTCGCGACGGCGCTGGGTGATTCGCAGTCGGTCAACGTGTTTTTGAAAGCGGATGTCGTGGCCGACGGCGCGGAGAAACTCGCGACGACCCTGCGCGCGCGCGCCGACGTCGGCGCGGTGACGATTCGCACGCCCCGGCAAGGCATCGAAGAGTTGGCTGCGATGCAGGGTTTCGGCGACGCGATCAAGTCGCTGCCCGACAACCCGCTGCCGTTCGTGCTGCTGATCGAGCCGCATGCAGGCGCGAGTCGCGTGGAAGTCGAAACCCTGGTCGCGGCGGTGCGTGTGATGCCCGGCGTCGACTTGGTGCAGGACAATGGCCAGTGGCGCGCGCGGCTGGACGCGCTGATTGCAGTGGGGCAACGCGTGACGCTGCTGCTGGCGGTGCTGCTGGGCGCGGCGGCGGTGCTGGTGATCGGCAACACCGTGCGGCTGGATATCCGCAGCCGCGCGAACGAAATCGTGGTACAGCAGTTGATCGGTGCCAGCGCCGGGTTCGTGCGCAGGCCTTATCTTTACGAGGGCGCGTGGTATGGCCTCGCGGCGGGGCTGGTCGCGGTCCTGCTCGTGTTGCTGCTGGAAGTGGTAATGGCGGCGCCGGTGCGTGACCTGATCGCCAGTTATACCGGCCGGCTGCACTTCGGTGGGTTGTCCTGGGCTACGCTCGGCATCGGCTGGGTGGTCGCGATTGTGCTGGGCTGGCTGGGTGCGCTGATCGCAAGCAGTCGCCACCTGCTGCACCCGCGGGCCTGAAACCATACGCATCCAGAAGGGAGTCAGGTTCACTTTTGTCCCATGCCCTTGCACGTCCGCCCTGACATGAAAAGTGAACCTGACCCCGCATGAACGACGTCCTTCGCCACATCGCCAGTGACAATCCGCGCGTGATGGTGGTGGATGGATCGAAGGTGGCGCGCACGCTGATTTCACGTGTGCTGGAAAAAGGCTTGCCGGGCGCCACGATCATTGCCTGCGAAACCGGCACCGAGGCCGAGCAGGCCCTGCACGCTGGCGTGGTGGATCTGGTGACCACCGCGCTGCGCCTTCCGGACATGGATGGCGCGGTGCTGGCGAAGTACGTGCGCGAGCACGCACCGCAGGCGTACATCCCGATCGTCGCGGTTTCGGGCGACGTGCAGGAACGCCTGCAGAATCGCGAGATCGGCGACGAGATCACCGACTACTTCGACAAGGCCGCAGGCTACGCCGCGCTGACGGATTTCATCCGCGGTTACGTGCAGCCGAGCGAACGCGCCGAAGGCACGGTGTTGTACGTCGAGGACAGCCGCGTGGTGGCGCTCGCCACCAGCCGCATGCTGCAGCGCTACGGCTTGACCGTGCATCTTGCCGGCAGCGCCGAGGAAGCCGTGGAGTTCCTGGGTGCCGCGCAGGATCGGGGCGAGATCGGTGCCGACGTGGTGTTGACCGACGTCAGCCTGAAGGGCGAGATGTCGGGCGGCGATCTGCTGGAATGGATCCGCTACGACCTGCGGCTCGGCAAGGGACGCCTGCCGGTGCTGGTGATGACCGGCGACGAGAATCCCGAGAACCAGGCCGTGTTGCTCAAGGCCGGCGCCAATGATCTGGTCGAAAAGCCGGTGGACGAAAGATTGTTGATGACCAAGCTGATGTTCCAGCTGCGGGTGTCACACAGGCGCCGGTTCCAAACCGCATGATGGTGCGATGTCCGACGAACGATTGAAACTGGAGCCTTCGTGGAAGAGCCGTCTCGGCGATTACTTCGATCGTTCGGACATGCATGCGCTGAGCGAATTCCTGCGCGCGGAGAAACATGCAGGCAAGCGCATCTATCCGCCGGGCCCGGAAATCTTCGCCGCGATGGATGCCACGCCGTTCGATGCAGTGAAAGTGGTGATCCTGGGCCAGGATCCGTATCACGGTCCGGGCCAGGCCCACGGGTTGTGCTTTTCGGTGCGGCCGGGCGTGCCGGTGCCGCCATCGCTGCAGAACGTCTTCAGCGAAATCGAGAACGACCTCGGCATCGCGCGACCCGATCATGGTTGCCTGACGCCGTGGGCGCGCCGCGGCGTGTTGTTGCTGAACTCCGTGCTCACCGTGCAGGCGGGCATGGCGGGCGCGCACCAGGGCAAGGGTTGGGAAGGGTTCACGGACCGGGCGATAGACGAGCTGAACCGGGATCGCGGCGGACGGGTCTTCCTGCTGTGGGGCAGCTACGCGCAGGCCAAAGGCAAGCTGATCGATACCCGCCGCCATTGCGTGCTCAAGGCCCCGCATCCCTCGCCGCTGTCGGCGCACCGGGGCTTTCTCGGGTGCAGACATTTTTCCAAAGCCAATCAGTATCTTGAAGCAAACGGCCAAGCGCCGATCGATTGGTCCCTGCCGCCCCGGAGCGCCTTGGAAGCATGACTTCCGGCGACTTGTGTTTCCTGTACCGGCTAGTATAATTTCTCCTATCACCCTCACGGCGAAGCCTCTCCCATCACCGGGACCGCGCGGGAACCTTCACGAGGGCTTGGCACTCCCATGGTTAGAGTGCCAATACAGACAAGGGTACAACCAATGAGTGAAGCCTTGGTCGCCAACAACCTGCCCATCCCCAGCGTGGTCGGCAGCCTCGACGCGTACATCGGTGCCGTGCATCGCATCCCGGTGCTGGCCGTCGAGGAAGAACAGGATCTTGCGCACCGCTACCGCGACGACGAGGACCTTGATGCGGCGCGCAAGCTGGTGATGTCGCACCTGCGTTTCGTGGTGCACGTGGCGCGCGGTTATTCCGGTTACGGCCTGCAAATGGCCGATCTGATCCAGGAAGGCAATATCGGCCTGATGAAGGCCGTGAAGCGTTTCGACCCCGACCACGGCGTGCGCCTGGTCAGCTTCGCGGTGCACTGGATTCGCGCCGAAATGCACGAGTTCATCCTGCGCAACTGGCGCATCGTCAAAGTGGCCACCACCAAGGCGCAGCGCAAGTTGTTCTTCAACCTGCGCAAGTCGAAGAAGCGCCTCGGCTGGATGAACATGCAGGAAGTGCGCGCCGTCGCGAAAGACCTCGGTGTGCCCGAGGCGACCGTACTGGAAATGGAGTCACGCCTGTCCGGCCGCGATGTCGGCTTCGACGCACCCACCGAATCCGACGACGACACACCACCCGCGCCAGTCGCGTATCTGGAAGATCACGGCGCCGATCCATACCTGCAGCTTGCCGACGCCGACCAGGAAGAGCATCAGCTCGGCACCCTGCAACGGGCGATGGCGAAGCTGGACGATCGTACCCGCGACATCATCCGCCGCCGCTGGTTGGCCGAGGACAAGGCCACCTTGCAGGACCTCGCCGATGAATACGGTGTGTCGGCCGAACGCATCCGCCAATTGGAAGCGAATGCGATGAAGAAGATGCGCGGAGCGTTCGCGGCGTAGCTGCCGAGAATCGGGATTCGGCACTCGCAAGAGCCGCTTTCGGGCGGCTCTTTGTTTTTCCGTTTGTCTTCCCCCTTCGCTTGTGAAGAGCGGAGCGAACGCGCGCGAAGCGCGAGAGGGGGGATCTTCTGGTGCCTCCGGGGCACCCCCCCGAAGCCACCTTTCGGCGGCTTCGACCCCCTTCCTTCGGAAGGAGGTGGCTTCTCGCTCTTCCCGCGTCTTCGTTTCCGTCCCCCGTCAATACAAATCCACCGGATCGATGTCGATCGACCAGCGCAAGCCGCGGGGTTGCGGCAACGCATGCAGCCGCGGCAGCCATGCCGCCAGCGCATGACGCAGTGACGGACGCTGCGCGGATTCCAGCAGCAACTGCGCGCGATGACGTCCGGCGCGCAATGGCATCGGCGCAGCAAATGGACCGTTGATGCGAAGCGCATCGCCGCGTTCGGGGCGCGCAAGCGCGTCACGCGCGGCGGCCATGAACGTGTCCAGCGCATTGCGCTGGACACTTTCCGCCCGCAGCAACGCCATGTGCGCGAAGGGCGGCAGTCCCGATGCGAGCCGCTCGCCGAGCTGCAGCGCGGCCGCGGCGTCGTAGCCGCCCTTGAGCAGCGTCGTCAGCAACGGATGCTCGGGTTCGTGCGTCTGCAGCCAGACGGCGCCAGGTTTGTCGGCGCGTCCCGCCCGGCCCGCGACCTGCACGATCAATTGGGCCAGTCGTTCACCGGCATGGAAGTCGACGCTGTGCAGGCCTTCGTCCACGCCCACGATCGCGACCAGGGTGAGGTTGGGCAGGTCGTGCCCTTTTGCGAGGATTTGCGTGCCGACCAGGATCGCGGGTTTGTCGTTCGCAAGGCGGTCGAGCAATTTCGCGAAGCCATCGCGCTGGCGCGTGCTTTCACGATCCACACGCAACACCGGCACGTTCGGGTAGCGCGCGGCGAGTGCTTCTTCCAGACGCTCGGTGCCTTGGCCTTGCGGGATCAATGCATCGGCGTTGCAGTGCGGGCATGCGTCCGGCGCGCGTTCGCTGTGCCCGCAGTGGTGGCACAACAGTTGCCGGCGGCCGCGATAAAGCGTCAGCGGCTTTTCGCAATTGGGACAGGTGGCGTGCCAGCCGCAGGCATGGCACAACAGCACCGGTGCGTAGCCACGACGGTTCTTGAACACCAGCGCCTGCCCGCCGCGCGCGAGTGTTGCATCCAGCGCATCCAGCAAGGCGGGCGACAGGCCGTGCGCGAGATTGAGGCCGCGCAGGTCCAGCACGTGCACGGGCGAAGGCGGCCGCGCGTGCACGCGCTGGCGCAGGCGCACGCGCGCGTAGCGCGCCGCTTCGACATTGGCCAGCGTTTCCAGCGACGGCGTGGCGCTACCCAGTACGATCGGAACGCCCAGCGATTGCGCGCGCATCAGCGCGAAGTCGCGCGCGTGGTAGCGGAAGCCTTCCTGCTGTTTGTACGAGGCGTCGTGTTCCTCGTCCACGACGATCAGGCCCGGTTTCGGCAGTGGCGCAAACACCGCCGAACGCGTGCCCAGCACGATCGTCGCCGCGCCCGAACGCGCATTCAGCCAGGCGCGTGCGCGCTCGCCCTCGGCGAGGTTGGAATGCAGCACCGCGATGCGTGCATCGAAGCGCGCGCGCAGGCGGCGCAAGGCCTGTGGCACCAGGCCGATTTCCGGCACCAGCCACAACGTTTGGCGCCCCTGCTGCAACGCGCGTTCCATGAGTCGCAGGTAGATTTCGGTCTTGCCGCTGCCGGTGACGCCGTGCAGCAGGAACGGATGGAAGCCCTCGCCGGCGGAAAGGATCGTGGCCAGTGTTTCGGCCTGCTCGTCCGTCAATATGGGCGAAGCGCCCTCGCGCACGCACGGGGCGCGGGCCTCTGGCTCGGCGCGTTCGATCAATCCCGCCGCAGCAAGCCGGCGCGCGGCGGCGCGCCAGCCCGGCAGCAGCGTGTCGAGTTCGCTGGCGGACAGCGTGGTGTCGGCCAGGGTTTCGAGCAACGCAGCGGAGCCTCCCCGTCGCGTGCGCGCATCGCGGGCCGACCCGCCCGCCGCCGTGACGCGCCAGATTTCTTCCGCGAAGGCATCCAGCGCGCCGCCGTTGCGCAGGCCCAGCGGCAACGCACCGAAGATCACGTCGCCGATCGCACCGCACCAATAATCGGCTGCGCGCCGCAGGCTCGCCAGCAGTTCGGCGTCGAGCAGGGACTGCGGATCGAGCACCGCTTCGACGGATTTGAGGCGATCGCTGGAAACGGCGGGCCGCTCCACCGTGTCAACGACGATGCCGATCCGCTTCGATCGGCCGAACGGCACCCGCACCCGGCAGCCGGGAAGCAGTTCCGGTCCCGACAGATAGTCGAAGGTTTGCGGCAGCGGCAACGGCAGCGCGACGCGTACGATCCTGGGTGGAAATTCGGATTGCCGCGCAAGCTTCATCAGTTAGCGTGGCTTGTTGCCACGGTCTGCAGGAATGCCGGGTAAGCCAATGACCCGTTGGCGGTTTTGCGCTTATCCACAATCGCTGTGGATAAGGTTGTGGACGGACGGCGGGCAAGCGCTTGCCAAGGCTCGCGGAATCGGCACGGCGCACGGATTGGTGAAAATTTCATCACGTATATTTTCGTTTCAAATTCATATGGATAGGTCAAGCCTGCGGTCTTTGTGTCGCTGTTCATGGGCCGCAATGCACGCCCTGAACGCGTAACCCGTGGCTGTGCAAAACAGCACGGCCGGTGGCCCGTCACGGCGATTCGAGGATGGCGCGGGAGGCGTGGACCCGTTGTCCGAAGCGGGCCAGGCCGGCTTCGCGCATGCGTGTGGCGTGATGGGCGAGGTAGCCTTCCCAGGCAGCGCGGTCACGCAACCGGTAATGGGCCCGGACGATGAAGCGCCCGGCCGGCGGGGGTGGTTCGCTGCGGATCAGGATTTCGGCGCCGATGAAGCCGGGCAACGCCAGCATCTCGCGCACGTGACCCTCCAGCCACGCCAGGTATTCGTCGCGCAGCGCGGTGTCCATTTCGAGCTCGACCGCGTAAAGGATCATCCGCTGGTCAAACTGAGCAGCATGACGAACGCGAAGCCGAACCCGAGCAGGATCGTGTAGCAAAAACCCAAGCTCCAGTATTTCACGTTGGTCATGAACCAGCCTTGCCGGTAGACGCGCTTTTGCATCAGCCACAGGTACACGAAAATCCAGATCCACGCCGCGGTTGAGAGCAGGACGAACGGGATGCCCGCCCAGCCGCCGTGGGGTGCCATCAGGTGGCGCAATACTCCGATCAGTACCAGCACCAGCATCGACAGCATCAGGAATGCGTGGCTGTGCATCGCCACGATCAGGTGTTCCATGTACAGCCGCTTCTTGAACATGTAGAAGATCTTCAGCAGCAGCGCGAAGAGCGGCAACAGCACGAACAGCACCGTGGGTGCGGCCGAGTACATGCCCAGCGTGAACTTGCGGCGCGCGTTTTGTTGCTCGGTGAAACTGCCCGCGTTCATCGCGTGCAGCTGTTGCTGCGCGTTGCCGATCAGATCGTTGATCCAGTCGACGGCGGTGTCGGGAAGCCAGCCGATCTTCAGCGGCTTGGTGTCGCGGTTCCAGAGCACCTTGTCATTGAGCGAAAGATTGCCGTTGGCGAATGCGCCATCGTCCGAGGAGATGGGTGCTGCCAGCGCCTTGGGGGCCGGCACGACCGCGAGGGTCGGCTTGCCGTCCGAAGTCGAAATCGCGACGGCCTTGTTCGCGGGCGTGAACCCGGCGCGTACGGTGATCTGGGTCGAGAAGAAGGCGACGATCGCGAGGAAGAACACCAGCCGGAACGGGGTGACGTAACGCGCGCGCCTGCCGGCGAAATAGTCCAGCGTGAGCTTGCCGGGCCGCAGGTACAATGGCGCCAGCGTCTTGAAGACGCGCTCGTCGATGTTGAGCACGCTGTCCGCAATGTCGCTCATCACGCTGCTGAAATGGCGCACCATGCCGGTGGTCGGCTGGCCGCAGGCATAGCAGTACTTGCCGTACAACGGCGCACCGCAGTTGTCGCATTGGCCTTCTGCCGAAGGTGGTGGCGGTAACGGTGTGGCGGGTTGGGTTGTCGTTTCGTGTGACATCGGGTCTTTCCGCAATGCCCCAGATTCTATCCTTGGACCGCGCGCGTTTTGCGCGCGAGATTCGCGCAACGGTGAAGCTGGCGCTGCCATTGATTGCCGGGCAGCTGTCCGCGGTCGGCATGAGTGCGGTGGACGTCGCCCTGGCGGGCCATTTCAACGCGCATACGCTGGCCGCGGTCGCGGTCGGTGCCAACGTGTGGGTGCTGGGGCTGGTCAGCGCGGTCGGCGTGATGATGGCGTTGTCACCGTCGGTGGCGCAGCTGGATGGCGCCAATCGCCGAGGCGAAATCGGACCGCTGTTCCGGCAGGCCTTGTGGCTGGCCGCCGGCTTGTCGATCGTGTTGTGGTTCGGCGCGCGCCATTCCGGGCCGCTGTTGCGTCTGATCGGGGTCGATCCGGCGCTCACTGATGATGTGCAGGCATTCCTGCATGCGCTGAGCTGGGGCGCGCCGGGTCTTTGCGGCTACTTCGCGTTGCGTGGCCTCTGCGAAGGCTCCAGCTGGACACGCCCGACCATGCTGTTCGGCCTGTTCGGGCTGGCGGTGCTGGTGCCGCTGGACTGGATCATGATCTACGGGAAGTTCGGATACCCGGCGATGGGCGCCGAAGGTGCTGGCATCGCCAACGCGCTGGCGCTGTGGCTGCAACTGCTGGCGTTCATTGCCTATCTGAAATTCGGCAAGCGTTTCCGCGACCTGGATCTGTTCGCGCGCATGGAACGCCCCGACTGGCACGCGATCCGGCATTTGCTGTGGATCGGCGTGCCGATGGCGGTGACGCTGCTGATGGAAGCCGGACTGTTCGTGATCTCGGCATTGCTGATCAGCCGGCTCGGCACCGTGGCGATCGATGGACACCAGATCGCGATCAACGTCGCGTCGGTCACCTTCATGGTGCCGCTCGGGCTCGCGCTGGCCGTGACGGTGCGGGTTGGCAACGCGGCCGGGCGCGGCGACGCGCACGCGGTGCGTTATGCGGGATTCTGCGGCATCGCATTGACGCTGGCCACGCAGGCGGTCTCGGCCACGCTGATGTTCGCGATCCCGCACGCGATCGCGCACATCTATTCGGGCGATCCGCGCGTCATCGCGCTGGCCGCGCAGTTGCTGATCCTGGCGGGCATCTTCCAGTTTTCCGATGGCATCCAGGTGGTGTCGAACGGCGCGCTGCGCGGATTGAAGGACACCCGCATGCCGATGCTGATCACCGCGTTCGCGTACTGGGGCGTGGGCATGCCGATCGGGGCGTGGCTGGCGTTCGGCGCGGGCCATGGCGTGCGCGGCATGTGGATGGGCCTGATCGCAGGGCTGACCGCGGCGGCGGTGTTGCTGCTGGCGCGCTGGGTCGCGCAGACGCGCGGCGAGAAGTGGCGCAGGTTCGCGGTGTCGGCGCAGGCGGCCGACCCGCTGGCGTGACGTTGCCGCAAGGCGCGGCTACGCTTGGCCGATTCCACTTGGCATCTCGGGAATCGCCCGCATGAACAACCCACCACGCAGCGGCTTCGCGGGCTTCCTGCGCGCGCTCGGGCGCGGCATCAACATCACGCGGCTGGTGATCATCAATATGATCTTCTTCGGGATCCTGTTGCTGATCCTGGGGTTGGCTTTCCGCGGCGCGCCGAAAGTCGCGTCGGACACGGTGCTGCTGTTGCAACCCGATGGCACGCTGGTCGAGCAGTACAGCGTCGATCCTGCCGCGCGCGCGCTGGCGCGCGCATCGGGTGGCTCCTCCGGGCAAGTCCAGGTGCGCGATCTGGTCAGCGCGATCGACCACGCCGCGCATGATTCGCGCATCACCAGGATCCTGCTCGATCCATCGAAACTGCAGTTTGGCGGCATGGGCGCGCTGGAGGAAGTCGCGGCGGCGCTGGACCGCTTCCGCGCCGCCGGCAAGCCGGTGATCGCGTGGGGCACCGATCTCGGGCAGATGCAGTACCTGCTTGCGGCGCACGCCAACGAGGTGCTGCTCGATCCCGCAGGCGAGATTTCGATCATGGGACTGTCCGACTACCGCAGCTACTACAAGACCCTGCTGGACAAGCTGGGCGTCAGTGCGCACCTGTTCCGCGTGGGCGAGTTCAAATCGGCGGCCGAACCGTTCATCCTGGACCAGCCGTCGCCGGCATCGCTTGAAGCCGACAAGTACTGGATGGGCGGCCTGTGGAACACCTGGCTCGACGAAGTCGGCAAGCTGCGCCACATCGATCCGGCCACGCTGGGCCAGCAGATCGACAACCTGCCTGCCGAGATCCCGTCCGCCAACGGCGATGTCGCGCAGCTCGCGTTGAAGCTGCATTGGGTGGATGGCCTCGCCACGCGCGAGGACGTCGTCAAGCTGATGCAGAAGCAGGGCGTGGTCACCGACAATGGCACCGGGTTCCGCGCGGTCGACCTGGCGCAATACCTGGCGCAGGCCATCGACCTCGGGATCGGCAAGCCGCAGGTCGCGGTGATCGTGGCCGAGGGCGACATCGTCGCCGGCAAACAGCCCGTCGGGAAGATCGGCGGCGAATCGACGGCCGCGCTGATCCGCGTGGCGCGCGCCGATCGCAACGTGCACGCGATCGTGCTGCGCGTCGATTCGCCGGGCGGCGAAGCGTTCGCCGCCGAACAGATCCGCCGTGAAGTTGTCTTGGCCGAGCAGGCCGGCAAGCCGGTGGTGGTGTCGATGGGCGACATGGCGGCCAGCGGTGGCTACTGGATCTCGATGAACGCCAATCGCATCTTCGCCGAGCCCGACACCATCACGGGCTCGATCGGCATCTTCGGGTTGTACTTCACCGGTTCCGACGGCTTGGCGAAACTCGGCATCAACACGGCGGGCCAAGGCACCACGCCGCTCGCGGGCGCGTTCGATTTCCGGCGTCCGCTCGATCCTGCGTTGAACGCTATGATCCAGAGCAGCATCGACTGGGGCTACAAACAGTTCGTTGGCAACGTCGCGCAGGCGCGCGGCAAGAGCTTTGCCGATATCGACGGGATCGCACAGGGACGCGTGTGGACCGGCGCGCAGGCACTGCAACGCGGACTGGTCGACCAATTGGGTGACTTGCGGGATGCGATAGCGTATGCGGCGAAGGACGCCAAGCTCGGCGACGACTACGCAGTGCGCTACATCGAGCCGCCGCTCAATCCCTTGCAGCGGTTTTTCCTCGGCGTCGGCGACAGCGCTTCCGCGCGCGTGCTGACGTCATTGGGCCTGCACCTGCCGAAGTCGTGGCTGCTGGCGGTGCCCAAGCTGCTGCCTGAGCTTTCGTGGTTGCAGAATGCGCGCGCCGGCAAGCCCGTCGAGTACGCCTATTGCTTCTGCCGGTTGCAGCCCTAGCAATGTGCAGCGAATGCACACCCCCTTCGGAACGAAGGGGGTCGCGTGCCGCAGGCACGCTGGGGGGATGTCGTGCACGCGATCGGCAAGGCGCTCAGAACACCAAAGAAAGAATGCCATCCCCCCGATGCTGCGCATCGACCCCCTTCGTTCCGAAGGGGGTGAGTAGCAGCGTCACATCGACGACATGCCCATCCCGTAGGGATCGTCCTGCGGCAAATCGGTACCTTCGGCGCCTTCGGCAAGCCGGATCTTCAGCGCAAGGCCGTCGCGCGAGTCGGCTTTCGACAGGGCTTCTTCCAGATCGATCGTGCCTTCCTTGTAGAGCCTGAACAGCGACTGGTCGAAGGTCTGCATGCCTTCTTCCAGGCTGCGCTCCATCGCCAGTTTGATCTCGTGCACTTCGCCGCGGCGCAGCAGGTCGCGGATGTGCGGGGTGTTGATCAGCACTTCGGTGGCGGGCCGGCGACGGCCATCCTTGCCGACCACGAGGCGTTGCGAAATGATCGCCTTCAGGTTCAGCGCGAGGTTCATCAGGATGTTGCGGTGCGCGGCCTCGGGGAAGAAGTTGAGGATGCGCTCGATGGTCTGGTCGGCGTTGTTGGAGTGCAGCGTCGCCAGGCAGATATGGCCGGTTTCGGAGAAGCCGATCGCGGCGTCCATCGTGTTGGTATCGCGGATCTCGCCGATCAGGATCACGTCCGGCGCTTCGCGCATCGCGTTTTTCAGCGCCTCGTGGTAGCTGTGGGTGTCGAGGCCCACCTCGCGCTGGTTGACGATCGACTTCCGGTGCTTGTGCAGGAACTCGATCGGATCCTCGATGGTGAGGATGTGGCCCGCAGAGTTGGTGTTGCGGTAGTTGATCATCGACGCCAGCGTGGTCGATTTGCCGGAACCCGTGGCGCCCACGACGAGGATCAGGCCGCGCGGTTCCATGATCAGCTTCTTGTAGATCTGCGGCAGCAGCAATTCCTCGATCGACGGAATGTCGCTCTTGATCGCGCGGATCACCAGCGCGACTTCGCCGCGCTGCTTGAACACGTTGACGCGGAAGCGGCCGACGTCCTTCACCGCCAATGCCATGTTGTATTCGAGCTCGCGCTCGAACTTGGGCACCGAGCCCTCGTCCATCAGCGAATAGGCGATCTTCTTGACCATGCCCGAAGGCAGCGGCGAGGTACCCAGCGCCGCCAGCCGACCCTCGATCTTGATGTGCACGGGCGTGCCGGTGGACAGGAACATGTCCGACGCACCACGATCCATCATCAGCTTGAGGAAGTACCCGATGTCCATCATTGATTCCCGGTCTCGAAAACCCGCGCAGGTCGCGGCGGCGTTGCAAAGGTGAAATGGTACGCCGACAATGCCCCGATGCGCTCCCCTGAGTGGTGTTTATGACACGCACACGCCGAAAAATCCATGACCTCGCCCTGCTGGGGCTGGTGGGCCTTGCCGCCGTGCTGGCAGGCTGCGCCACCGCGCCGCCGCCGATCCAGATGATGGACCGGGCACAGTCGGAAATCCGCGCGGCCCGCACTGCGGGTGCCGCCACGGCGGCGCCCGAGGCGCTGGCCGAAGCCGAGCGCCGCCTTGCTGCCGCACAACAGCTCAGCGCCAACGACGACAACGGCAAGGCCGCCGACAAGGCTGCCGAAGCCGAGGCCGCCGCGGCGACCGCGCGCGCGCGCGCCGACGCCTCGCGACTCGGCGAGCAAATACAACAGCAGTCTTCCGTCAACGCATCGCTGCAGGCGGATCTGGAACGCCGGCAAGCCGCGGCCGCGGCGGCGCAACAGGCGGCCGTCGCGCCGCCGGCCCCCGCAAGTACGTCCGCACCCGCGCCGGGAGGTTCCTCGGCACCGCCGGCATCAGGCTTGGGTCCCGTGACGCTGCCGTCCATCCAGCTTGACCAGCCCGGCGTGCCGGCTTCTTCCGGCAGCACGGGTGCGCCGGCTCCGGCAAGTACTTCCGGCAATCCGGATTCGGGGGTGAACCCATGAAGCGCGCATTCTTCACCGCCGTTGTAGCCGCATCGTTCGCGCTGGGTTTCGCAGCGACGCCCGCGCACGCCGCGAAACAGGATGCCGACGTCGCACGCCTGTCGGCGCAGCTCGAACAATTGGACGCCGATCCGGTGCTTGGTCAGTACGCCCTGGCGCAGCGAACGCTGGCGCGCAACGCGATTGGTGACCTGCAAAATGCCGGCCGCAGCGAACGCGGGCACGCATTGTTCATGGCCGAACAGCGGGTCGCGTTGGCGCAGGCTTCAGCCAAGGTGGACGCCGATCGCGGCAAGCTCGACCAGCTGCAGCGTGAACACGATCAGATCCAGTTGGAGGCGAGCCAGGCGGATGCGGCGCGCGCGCAAGCCGAGTTGGCGCGCCAGCGTTTGCAATACGAGGCGGCCGTCCAGCAGACGCAGATGCTGCAGGAGCAAGGCGCGCAATCGGCCCAGCAGGCCCAGCAGGCGCAGGCCGAAGCGGCGCAAGCCAGGAAACTTGCGGCGGCGCAGTCCCGCGCGGCCACATTGGCGCGCAAGGAAGCGCGATTGGCTGAAGCCGCAACGCAGGCCCTGCAGGGCAGCAGCGCACCGGCGAGTGGTGGCAGTGCCGCCAGCATGCGCTTGTCAGCGGCTTCGTTCGAATCGGGTTCGGACAGTCTCAGCGCTTCCGGGCGTCGTCGCGTGGCCGATTTTGCGCGTGCGCATGCGAACCAGCGCATCGTGATCGAACCACGCGGCGCCAGCGATGCGCGCGTGTTGGCGGGTCGTCGCGCAGTCGCCGTGGAAGCGGCTTTGGCGGCTGCCGGCGCCGGACAGGTGTCGATCCGTGCGGTCGGTCACGCCACCAAAGGAGCCACTGTCGAGGTTCGGGCGGAGTAACAAAAAGCTGCGCGTATTCATGTAGTTGTACATGCATTGAATCAGCCTTCAGCGTGCCGGTCCGAGCGGTTGCCAAGCGCTACGGATCGGCGTAGGGTCAAGCCCAAGGTCGGCCTCTTGCCGACCCCGAGGCGCCATCGCATGAATCCCGCAACATCCCGGTTTCCACGCCCCGCATCCGCGGCGCGTGGATGTGATCGCGCGCGCATCACCATCCATCAAGCGTTGCCACGCAAGAGGAGGCTGCTCCATGTTCGAACAACAGCAGAAAGATCACATAGACGCCGTGATGAAGGCGAATCCCGAATTCCGCCGCCTTTATCAGTATCACCAGGAGCTGGACAGCAAGGTGCGTGATGCGGAACTCGGTGTATTGCCGATGCATGAAAACCAGCTGCACGGCATGAAGAAAGAAAAACTTCTGCTGAAGGATCGACTGACCCGAATGTGGGGCGAAATGGGCAACGCCTGAGCGTTGCACACACAGAATCCCGCCGGCCCGCCATGTGCGGGTCGGTTTGTTTGGCGATCGACCTGATCGCTGCGTTGGGAGCCCGCGCCGAGCAAGTCTGCTGCTTGATTGCCAAGGTCGCGCAGGCTGCCTCGGGTATCATGGCGGGTCGCGGGGCGGTGCTTCACCGTGCCTCCCCGCCCTGCGCCGTTCTCCGGATGCCCATGATCGTCGACAGCGTTCTCGAATTGATCGGTCACACGCCGATGCTGCGCGTGCGCAGGCTGGACACCGGACCGTGCGATCTGTTCCTGAAACTGGAATCGGCCAATCCCGGCGGGTCCATCAAGGATCGCATCGGCCTGTCGATGATCGAAGGCGCCGAGAAGGCAGGCAAGATCAAGCCAGGCGCGACGCTGGTCGAAGGTACTGCCGGCAACACCGGCCTCGGTCTGGCCCTGGTCGCGCAGGCCAAGGGTTACAAGCTGATCCTGGTCGTGCCCGACAAGATGAGCCGCGAGAAGATCTTCAACCTCAAGGCGATGGGCGCAGAGGTGGTGCTGACGCGTTCGGACGTCGCCAAGGGCCACCCCGAGTATTACCAGGATCTCGCCGCCAACATAGCCGAAAGGACGCCGGGCGCGTACTTCATCAACCAGTTCGGCAACCCGGACAACCCGGCGGCGCACGAGGCCACCACCGGCCCGGAGATCCTCGAACAGATGGATGGACGCGTCGATGCGCTGGTGTTTGGCTGCGGATCGTCGGGCACGATGACGGGGTTGTCGCATTACTTCGAGAAACATTCACCGGCTACGGAATTCGTCCTGGCCGATCCGGTCGGTTCGATCCTCGCGCAGTACATCAATGAAGGTACGCTATCCACAAAATCCGCGTCGTGGATGGTGGAAGGCATCGGTGAGGATTTCCTGCCGACCATCAGCGATTTCTCGCGGGTGAAGAAGGCGTACTCGATTTCCGACAAGGAAAGCTTCCTCACCGCGCGCGAACTGCTGAAGCAGGAAGGCGTGCTCGGCGGCTCCTCCACCGGCACCTTGCTGGCGGCGGCGCTGAAATACTGCCGCGAGCAGACCACGTCGAAGCGCGTGGTCACGCTGGTGTGCGACACCGGCAACAAATACCTGTCCAAGCTCTACAACGACTACTGGATGCTGGACAACGGCTTCCTCGACCGCCAGCCGACCGGCGACCTTCGTGACCTGATCCTGCGTCCGTATGCACAAAAGGACACCGTGGTCGCATCGCCGGCCGACCTGCTGGTCACCGCCTACAACCGCATGAAGTTGTACGACGTCTCGCAGCTGCCGGTGATGGATGGCGAGAAGATCGTCGGCATCATCGACGAATCGGATTTGCTGCTGCACGTGTACGGCGACGAGAAGCGTTTCCTCGATCCGGTCTCGACCGCGATGATCACCGAACTGCAGACACTCGGCGTCAAGTCGCCCATCGAGGACCTGCTGCCGGTCTTCGAACACGGCCGCGTCGCGATCGTGGTGGACGGCGACAAATTCCTCGGCCTCATCACCCGCATCGACCTGCTGAATTACCTGCGCCGGCGCGTGGCGTAGTTACAATGCACGCGGTCGATTTTCTTCTCGTCATTCTGGACGCAGTGCAGCCGCGATCCGGAATCCATCTTGATTGCTGAAAAGTAACGCCATGGCAAATCGCAACCCCCTCTCCATCGGCACCCGCGTGATCCACGCCGGCCAGTCGCCCGATCCTTCGACCGGCGCGATCATGACGCCGATCTACCAGACCTCGACCTACGTGCAACGCAGCCCCGGCAAGCACCAGGGCTTCGAATATTCACGCACTCAGAATCCCACCCGATTCGCGTGGGAGCGCTGCGTCGCCGACCTCGAAGGCGGCGTCGCCGGTTTCGCGTTCGCCTCCGGCATGGCGGCGACCGCGACGGTGCTGGAATTGAACGATTCCGGCAGCCACGTGATCGCGATGGACGATCTGTACGGCGGCAGCTATCGCCTGTTCGAGCGCGTGCGCCGGCGCAGCGCGGGTCTGGATTTCAGTTTCATCGACTTGAACGACGCGGCTGCGCTGAAAGCCGCATTGAAGCCCAACACGCGCATGATCTGGGCCGAGACGCCGACCAATCCGATGCTGAAACTGGTCGATCTGGCGAAAGTGGCGAAGTTCGCGAAGCAGCACGGCTTGTTGCTGGTGGTCGACAATACGTTCTGCTCGCCGATGGTGCAGCGCCCGCTGGAATTCGGCGCCGACATCGTGGTGCATTCGGCGACCAAATACTTGAACGGCCATTCCGACATGGTCGGCGGCATCGCGGTTGTCTCGAACAAGGAACTCGCCGAGCGCATGGCGTTCCTGCAAAACTCGGTCGGCGCCGTCGCGGGCCCGTTCGACGCGTTCTTGGCGCTGCGCGGCGTCAAGACGCTCGCACTGCGGATGCAGGCGCACTGCGCCAGCGCACTGGAACTGGCGAAGTGGCTGGAGAAACACCCAGCCGTCGAGCGCGTGATCTACCCCGGCCTGAAATCGCATCCACAACATGCACTGGCGCGCCGCCAGATGCACGGCGGCGGCGGCATCGTCACCATCGAGGTGAAAGGCGGCCTGAAAAAGGCACGCCGAATGCTGGAACGCTGCCACCTGTTCGCGCTGGCCGAATCGCTGGGCGGCGTCGAAAGCCTGATCGAGCATCCGGCCATCATGACCCACGCCTCGGTGCCGCCCGCCAATCGAAAAAGATTGGGCATCAGCGACGGTTTGATCCGCCTCTCGGTGGGAGTAGAAGACGTGCGCGATCTGCGCGACGAGCTCATGGTCGCGCTCGGCTGAACGGAAGCTAGGCAAGCGGGCAAAGCGGCCGCCGTGTAACGCTACAATTGCGGACCGACTCCTTTGGGGCCCTGTAGATCGAACCGCGGATATGCTGACACCTGCGATCGTCCCTGAGCCATGCTGACGACTTATCGTTTGATCAACCCGTTGTCGCCTTACCGTGCATTGGTGCGGCATTTCGCCTTGATCGTGCAGATGTCGAAACGCGATGTCGCAAAACGTTATCGCGGATCGTTCGTTGGCCTGTTCTGGTCGTTTTTCAATCCCCTGTTGATGTTATTCATCTATACCTTCGTATTCGGGGTCATCTTCAAAGCGCGCTGGAATGCCCAAGTAACGGGTCATTTTCAGTATGCCATCGTACTGTTTGCGGGGTTGAACATAAGCACCATGTTCTCGGAATGTGCGAACAAGGCAACAACGCTGATTGAGGAGAACACCAGCTACGTTAAACGGGTGGTATTTCCATTGGAAACACTTTCTTGGAGCACACTGGGCTCGGCATTGTTTCATCTGTTGATCTCAACGATTGCGTTGCTTGCCCTTTCGCTGATCGTGAATGGTGGGATCCCATGGACCGTGTTGCTGTTCCCGGTAGTTGTCGCGTGCTTCATACCGTTTGTAGTGGCCACGGTCTGGTTCTTGGCTTCCTTGGGAGTTTTTTTTCGTGACATCAAGCAGCTGGTAAGCATCATCACTACTGCGCTGATGTTCCTCGCGCCAATTCTCTACCCCAAGGAAATGATTCCTCCGCAGTATCAGCTTCTGCTATACATGAATCCGCTGACAATCATCGCAGAGGCATCGCAGAACGTCCTCCTCTGGGGGAGGCCGCCTAACTGGATTCACCTCGCCGTGTATGCAGCGGTTTCGGCGGTGTTCGCTTGGGTTTCGTTCATATGGTTTCAGCAGACCAGAAAGGGCTTTGCCGATGTCCTCTGAGGACGTTCGAATCCAGGTCGAAGGTCTGTCCAAGCGTTACGAGATGTATGCTCAGCCATCGGACCGCCTCAAGCAGATGATCTTCCCGCGCGTGCAACGCGCAGCAGGGCGTGCGCCCCGGGCTTATTTCAAAGACTTCTGGGCACTCCGCGACGTGACATTCAATGTAAGACGCGGAGAGACAGTAGGGATCGTTGGTCGCAATGGATCCGGCAAATCGACCCTTCTGCAGATGATTTGCGGAACCCTCAGCCCCACATTGGGAAGCGTAAACGTCGACGGTCGCATTTCTGCGCTGCTGGAACTTGGCGCCGGCTTCAATCCCGAGTTCACGGGACGCGAGAATGTCATGCTCAGTGGTCTCGTGTATGGCATTGCGGAAGACGAGATACGCAGACGATTCGACGAGATACTGGATTTTTCCGGCATCGGCGAGTTCATCGACCAACCGGTGAAAACGTATTCCAGCGGGATGTACGTGCGGCTGGCTTTCGCCGTCGCAATCAATGTTTCGCCAGACTTGCTGGTCGTCGATGAGGCCTTGGCGGTCGGCGACGAGGCGTTCCAAAGAAAATGTCTTGCCCGCATCGATGCCATACGCGATTCCGGTGCGACAGTGTTGTTTGTCTCGCACTCCGCCGGCACGGTGATCGAACTGTGTGACCGCGCGATCCTGCTCGATCAGGGCGAGCTGCTGATGGAAGGGACGCCCAAGGCGGTCGTGACTATCTATCAGAAACTTGTATACGCTCCACGCGAGCGCGCGCCACAGATTCGTCAGGAAATGCTCGACGCGCGCCGGAGCGTTGCGGCATCGCCATCATCCGCCGCAATCATTGCACACCGCGAGATCGCACCATGCCCAAAAAACCTTGATGGCGTCGAAATCGTCACCGTTCGCGACGACCCCGCCTACTGGGAAGAGGGCATGGTGTCGGCTAGCACGGTGGAGTATGAGCGGCAAGGCGCCTGCATCGATGACCCGCATATCGAGACGATTGATGGCCGGCGGGTGAATGTTCTGTCACCGGGACGAACGTATGTGTATTGCTACAAGGGAAGGCTTGAGCGCTCACTAGCCCGCGTGCGTTGCGGGATGATGGTTCGCTCCATGACCGGAATCGAGGTCGGAGGCGCCGCCAGCATGTTGCCGCAGGATGCCTTGCCGGTAGTCGAGTCTGGCGCTGAACTGGAAGCACGATTCAAATTCCGTTGCGTACTCCACCCCGGCGTGTACTTCATGAGCGCGGGAATTCTGGCCGCGCTCGGGGAAGGCGAGGACTACGTTGATCGGCGGATCGACGCCTTCATGTTTCGGGTGATGCCGTCCGCGACGCGCTTGGCGACAGGATTCGTCGATCTCCTCGATACCGAGCCCGAAGTGAGCGTGCTCGGGTGAGTTCGAACACCGCCCTCTTGGTCGCGGGCATGCACCGAAGTGGCACTTCCGCGCTGGCCGGTGCATTGAATTTGCTGGGCATACCCTTGGGCAGCCGCTTGCTCGAGCCCGGTCCCGATAATCCAAAAGGCTATTGGGAACACCGTGACATCGTGGTGGTGCACGAGCGGCTGTTGGCGGCGCTTGGTTCGCGGTGGGATGATGTGCGGGCGCTTCCGGATGGATGGCTGTCCAGCGAACCTGCGCGTCGTGCGGCTGCGGCAATTACCGAAATCATCGAGCGCGATTTTGCTGGCATACCGGTGTGGGCTGTCAAGGATCCCCGTCTTTGCCGCGTCCTTCCGCTCTGGTTCGGGGTGCTCGACAAGTTGGGCATTCAGCCGACGGTGTTGTTCATGGTGCGCGACCCGGGTGAGGTGTCCGCGTCCATTGCCGCGAGGAACCACTGGGCGCCCCCCATTGGGGAAATCCTGTGGCTACGCTATGTGACTGAGTCCCTCAAGCATAGCCAACGCGTACCGCGAAGCGTGGTTACGTTCGATGCCTTGCTGGCGAATCCTGCTGTCACCCTATCGAATGTTCTGTCGGAATTAGGCTTGCGTCCGAAAGCCACCGATGCGGGTGCGAACGAATCGCTCGGGCAGTTCGTCGATGTCGCGGATCGGCACCATGTGCACTCGAATGCCGCGGCGCCTTGCACGAAGTTCGGCATCCTTGCCAAACGTGTTTACGACTCGTTTGCCGAGATCGCTCAAGATCGCGGTGATTGGTCCGAGGTCACCCGTGTGGGCGCGGGGTTTGCACGTGAGTGGCAGGCGCAGCACGAGGTGCTCGATGCCTTTGGTGACATGGCTGCGAAGCTGCACGGAGAATTGCAGGATGCCGAAGTGTGTATTGCACGACTCGCATCGGATTTAACGGCGCAGATACGTTGGTCTGATGAAGCCAAGGCCTCACACGAAGCCTTGCAGGCCGAGAACGCCGAACTGTCGTCCAAGCTGACAGCACAAATCCGATGGTCGGAAGAAGCGCAGGCTCGGCAAGAAGCCCTCCAAGCCGAGAAGGCCGAGCTGTTGTCCAAGCTGACAGCACAAATCCGATGGTCGGAAGAAGCCCAAGCCAGGCAGGAAATCCTCCAAGCCGAGGTTGCCGAACTGGCGCGGGCCAAGACCAAGGCGACGCAGACGCAAGAGGCACTGACGGTGAAGCTGACGGCGGCAATGGGCGACCGGGATCGGCTGGATGCCGAACTGGCGCGGGCCAAGGCCGAGGCGATGCAGACGCAAGAGGCACTGACAGTGAAGCTGACGGCGGCAACGGCCGATCGGGAACGGCTGGATGCCGAACTGGCGCAAACCACGGCCGAGAAGAAGTCGCTTGCAAAAGCTATCGCAGCGATCCACGCTTCGCCTTCATGGAAAATGACACGTCCCTTGCGCGCGATCTCCAGATTCCTGGGTCGCTCGTCGCAGACATGAAGCGCGCCATGCATGAAGGCAGAGGCTGTATGCAACGCATGCACGCTCGTATCATGGCGCGCTGTGCATTTTCATGTATGAGACTCCTTGCAAGGAGGCGGCTGCAGTGATCTTCTTCACTTCCATTTGCTCCAACTATCTACCCAAGGCGATGACGCTGGCCGAATCGGTCAAGCGGCATTGCCCGGATGCAAAGTTCGTTCTGTGCCTGGTGGAAAGAGAGGTGCCCAAGGTCGCGACCGAGTACCCGCACTTCGACAAGGTGATTCTGGCCAAGGATGCAGGCTGGGAAGCCTTCGACCAGTTCATGTTTCGTCACGCGATCGTCGAAGCCTCGACCGCCGTGAAAGCCCAGTTCATGCTGAATCTGATGGACAGGTATCCGGATGAGTCCAAGTTCGTCTACCTCGATCCGGATGTCCTTGTTTACAGCGATTTGGTCGAACTCGAAACGCTTCTCGACAAGGAATCCATCGTCTTGTGCCCGCATTTGCTGCGGCCGGGCAACATCGACATGGAGATCAGCTCGCTCGCGCATGGCTGTTACAACCTGGGTTTTCTGGGCATCGGCAGGACCGAGAATTCGCGCGCCTTCTTGAACTGGTGGGCGGAACGGCTTTTCCGGTTCTGTTACGACGACATGAGTCGCGGGATCTTCACGGACCAGCGCTGGATCGATCTTGCACCGTGTTTTTTCGAAGTGTCGGTACTGAAGCATCACGGTTACGATTTTGCCACCTGGTCGCTCCTCAACAGCAACCTGCGCGAGATCGATGGACATTACGTCGTCAATGGCGACCCACTGCGCTTCATCCACTATTCCGGCCTGGATTCGGGCACCATCGACAAGGCCATCGACTGGTGGCTGACCGACGACAACCGCGATACCTTCGTCAAGCTGTACGGTGAGTACAAGCAGTTGCTCGCAAAGCACGGTCAGGAAACCCTCGGAAAGCTGCCGTGGACTTACACCAATTATGCGGACGGGCGCAAGATCAGCAACGAGGCAAGGGTGGCGTACCGGCATTGGGAGCTGTGGGAGCGTGTGCCCGCTCCGTTCGCTGCCTCCGATGCGGAAATTCTGGCTGCGCCGGATCACCCGAAGGTGGAGGAAACCATTCCCGCGCCAAGTGAGGCCGCGGCGGTGCCGACCGAGGATGTGCAGCTCGGTGTGCTCGACCGCGTTGCGCGGTCAGTGCGGACTGACGGAGTAGGTCCGACGGTGATCAAGGCGATCCGGAGGATGGGTCGGCGTCGAGTTCAAGGTTGAGTCTTGGAGTTGCCGGGGAACAAACGGAATGGAAAAGGTTTCTGTCGTCATCCCGTGTTTCAATGCGGGCCAATATCTGGATGAGGCAGTGCGCTCCGCGCTGGCCCAAACGTACGAGAACCTGGAGGTCGTCGTTGTTGACGATGGTTCGACGGACGCAGAAACCGCCCGGGTTCTCGCTGCTGCGGCTTGGCCACGAACACGGATATTCCGTCAAGCCAATGCTGGACCGTCCGCTGCGCGCAACCATGCGATACGCGAAGCGGCGGGGCACTATATCTTGCCGCTTGATGCCGATGACACCATTGAGCCCACATACGTGGAAAAGGCAATGGCTGCGCTCAGCACTCGTCCCGAAATCGGGTGTGTCTATTGCAAGGCGATGAAGTTCGGGGCTGAGCAGGGACCATGGGACTTGCCGCCTTACAATCTTTATGAATTAGTCATTGACAATGTCATTTTCGTTACGGCCCTGTTCCGCAAGCACGACTGGCAAGCCGTCGGCGGGTTTGACGAACAACTACGACATGGCGTCGAGGACTATGATTTTTGGGTGAAGATGATTGCCTCGGGCAAGCAGGTCGTGCAGCTTGATGAATACCTCTTCAACTACCGGGTGCGAGAGAAGTCTCGCACGACACGGTTTCAGGATGGGTTGGAAGGCAAGGTGGCCACTTATGCGGAAATCTTTCGCAACAACAAGGATTTCTACGCGGCCAATGCGGAATTGCTGTTTCGGCATCGCTTTGGCTTATACGCGCAGGTAGGTGACTGGCAGCGCCGTTTCGAGGAACTGCAAGCGGCGACCGACGCAGAACATGCGCAATGGTGCAAGCGTTGCGAAGAACTCGAAGCGGCGATGCAAGATTTTCGCATTTACTGGCAGGGGCGGTATGGAGCGCTCGATGCATTCGCTAATCGACATCCGCTCCTGCGGAAGTTGGCCGGGTTTGTCAAACGGCTCTTTTGACGCCCCACGATCCAGTTCTCACACCTTTCGTGAGGGTCATTCGGTGAATAAAACATTTGCGTTGCTCTGTACGACCTGTGCTATATCGCTAGTGGCGTGCGGGCAGACCAGCCACCCAACGACGGGCTCGTCTCCATCGGCGAGTCAGGCCGTCACCTTACAGACGATGTCTTCCCAGGGAGCGGGAGCCGCTCGCCCCCTTGATGCCGGCGCCATCGTGGCAGCGAAGCCGACGGGACAACCTTGCTCGTTCGACTCGGACCCACACGTTACGCCTGGCAAGCCACAGGTGTTCAAGGGATGGCTGCTCGGCCCATCGCGGAAACCGGCAGGCGCATTCACGCTGGTCATGCAGGGTTCGCAAACGTTTGGCATCCAATCAACGACCGGGGCGACGCGCCCGGATGTCGGAAAATATCTGGGTGAGCCCGCTCTCGCTGCCGCGGGGTTCAGATTTACGGGCACATTAACAGCGATACCGCCCGGCAATTACAAGGTGGAACTGTTGATCACACGCGGAAGCGAGGCTTATGTGTGCGATACGGGAAAGGTCCTGATTGTGGACTGAGTGTTTCGATCGCCAAGTCACAGAAGTATTTGGAGACACCTAGTGAACTTATATCGAAACTTGACAATCGGCCTGTTCGCGATGCTTGCCGTTGTCTTGGCAGCCTTTCACTCGCCTGGGCAAATGTCGGTAGATTCGATACTGGCGCTATATGGCGCGATGAAGGGTGTTGCAGCTGGCTGGGATGTGACGTTCCTGTCAGCAATTTTGGCATGGTTAGGCGGTGGTGTTATCGCGACAAGTTTGTTCGTCGCGATCAATTGTTTCCTCACGTATGGATGCTTTGTTGTTATTTTGACAGACAAGGTGAGTGTGTTAGTACCACGCTGGCGTCTCGTGTTGGCGTTTGTCTTGGCGCTTAATCCACTTTTCATGTTTTATATTGGCATCATTTGGAAAGATGTCATATTGGCCACAAGCGCCATGCTTATTGCAACACTTTTGCTGCTCGCTGTGAATAGAGCAGGTCGTGTTCGTTATCTATTACTCACCCTTTCAGCAATTATGATCGCCTTCCTGGTTCCGATTCGACAACAGGGAATTCTGCTGGCTGCGCCTTTTGCGATTGTCACCGCATGGCTGATGATGAAATCATGGCGGCAGAGAACGATCTTTCGGATGGCTGTGTTCATCGCGTGTATCGGATTCATAGTTGGCTGCAACGTTTTGTTCATGAAATTCGAGGCTTACACTATCAAGGCTCCCGCAGTTGGCGCGGTTTGGTCTGGGCTTTTGACCATTCGCGATTATGACATTGCAGGCATAATTGCCCATACGAGAGCGCATGAGCCAAATGATTGGTCAGAAGCGACGCCGGCAGCGAAAGACGAAATGCGGACACTTTATAGTCCTGAGCGTATCGACACAATATGGCATGTTCCAGCAGTCCGAAGCTATTTCGACAACCTTGGGTCGGCTCAAGGCTGGTCGATCTGGGTTCACGGCATTGAACGCCATCCGATGGCCTATGTTCAGCATCGTATGAGTGCTTTGGCATGGTTGCTGGGGTTGCGGCGCATGGACCAATGTGTGGCCGCGTACTGGGGCATTTACGGGCTGCCCGATCAGGTGGCGGCACTCGGCTTGCACGAAGAAATGGATGGGCGGGCAAAAGCCATCGGGCACCTGACTGTACATTTATACGGTACGCCTGTTTTCCGCAACTGGTTTTATGCATTACTGCTGCTTGTTGCCACGATTGTCACTGTTGTGAAACTCAAAGGAGAGAGGCGATTGGTCGCGAGCGGAGTTGCGGTCGCGAGCTGGTTGTATTTGCTATCGTTCATTCCCACCACTATCGCATGTGATTTTCGCTATTTGTACCCGGTTGCATGCTTGTCGTCCGTATTGTGCGTGTACTTGCTCACGTGCACTCCACCAAAAGCGGGCAGATCTCAGCCAAGTTAAATTTTAGATTTTCAGACAAATTCTGACCCCGATCAGTCCGTGGTTTGACACTTCATTTCGAGCTGGACGAAACACTCGTTCTTTCGTATTTGTATTGCCGGGTACCGAAAATTTGCTGATAAGGTTGATCGCATCTCTAGGATGCGCTCCGACATTGAAATTATTCGTGGGGAGTGAAAAGTGACTGAGTTGACCATATTAATGCCTTGCCTCAACGAGGCGGAAACCTTGGCCATCTGCATTCGAAAGGCCCGTGCGTTCTTGGAACGAAGCGGTGTCCAGGGTGAAGTAATGATCGCCGACAATGGCAGTACCGATGGGTCACTGGAAATCGCTGCGCGCGAGGGTGCGGTGGTCGTGGAGGTCGCGGACCGAGGCTACGGCGCCGCGTTACTCGGTGGTATCAAGGCATCGTGCGCCCGCTACGTGATCATGGGCGATGCAGATGATAGCTACGATTTCGAAAATTTGATGCCCTTCGTATCCAAGCTTCGCGAAGGCGTAGACATGGTGGTGGGCAATCGTTTTAAAGGTGGTATTACAGAAGGTGCCATGCCTTTTTTGCATCGTTACTTGGGTAATCCTGTACTAAGTTTTTTGGGGCGGTTGTTCTTTCGCATTCAAGTCGGTGACTTTCACTGTGGTCTGCGTGGCTTCAATCGTGTAAGGGTTCTTGATCTGGGTTTGGTCACGCCAGGCATGGAGTTCGCCAGCGAAATGATTGTCAAGTCGGCGTTGTCCGCACAGCGGATCGAAGAAGTGCCCACAACACTCAAGCCCGACGGTCGATCGCGCCCACCGCACTTGCGCACGTGGCGTGATGGCTGGCGACACTTGCGGTTCCTGCTTATCTTTTCGCCACGCTACCTGTACATGGTGCCTGGGATCATCATGCTCGTCGTCGGTCTATTGGGCGTAGCCTTACTATTTGGTGGCCCTAAACAAGTAGGCGACGGCATCACGTTGGATATCCATAGCTTCATCGGATGCGTTTTGTTGACAGTTCTAGCTGTACAGGTGCTGTTGTATGGAGCCATTGCAGGAGCGTTTGCCAGCGGGTTCGGTATCCATCGAAGAGAGCGGCCCTGGATGGGCGCGACGCGTAGCCTAGAGAACATGCTGGTCATCGCGTTATTGCTATTCCTTTGTGGCATGGGCGGTGCGATCTGGTGTTTTAGCAAGTGGGCCGATACGGGGTACCAAGCATTGAATTATGGCGAATTCCTACGCCCTTTTGTGTTGTCGCTGGCAGCGGTTCTGGTAGCGGCACAAATGGCTTTCACATCATTTTTTGCCACCACATTCGGCGAGTTTTTCAAGCATGCGAATCGCGGCAATAACATCTCATAATGGGTTTCGTAAGGCGTTCTTCTTTCTGCTGGCTGGCGGCACTGGTTTTGTATTGTATCTGTGTATCTCGAATGTAATGCACTATCTGTTTCATGTACGCGAGGTACCTTCAGCAATCGCAGGCACATTACTCCCTGTCTTTCCAACATTTTGGATGCAACGCAGGTTGACCTTCGACAGTAATATACCGAAACGAACAGCGCTTCCTCGCTATACTTTGTTGCAAGTTGGCAATGCGATCTTGATCGGTGGACTGACATCTGCGGGCGCGGCCTTGGAGCTACCGGGTGCGGTGGTGTTCTTCGTAGCTGGCCTCATAGGAGTGTTGGTCTCCTACGTTGTACAGGCGAAGCTCGTTTTCCCCGTACGTTAAGTAAAAGGCGGAGGTCACGTCCGTGCGAAAATTCAAAAAAATCAGCGCTCAATACAGCACGACAGAAGCCGGGTCGCTTGCTGACCGATTGGCAGCGCGTATGCGGCGAGTCATGTTTCGGCACTTTCTTGACGATACGGCCGTTCGCTCCGAACACACCATCTTGGATGTAGGGGTGACTTCCGACGAGGAGCTGGAAGCTTCGAATTATCTTGAGGCGTGGTACCCGCGCAAGGACCATATCACGGCGTGTGGCATCGACGATGCGAGCTTCCTGGAACAGAAGTATCCGGGCGTTCGCTACATAAAAGCCGATGGTCGATCGCTTCCATTCCCGGACGGCCATTTCGATATTGTGCATTCCAGTGCCGTGCTCGAACACGTAGGTTCTCACGAACAGCAAAGAGCATTCATTGCCGAATTGGCCCGGGTCGCGCGCCGCGCAGCATTCCTGACTACCCCGAATCGATGGTTCCCCGTGGAATTTCATTCGGCGTTACCCGTTGTACATTGGCTTCCACCGCCTGCGTTCCGCGCGGTGCTAAGGGTGCTTGGTCACAATATGCTGTCACGTGAAGAAAATCTCAATTTGCTAGGCGCAAACGATCTCCGCAGACTTTGCCTAGAACTTCGCCTGCCGAACTTCGAGGTGTCCAGCGTAAGCTTGTTTCGTTGGCCGAGCAATTTGTTGTTGATAATTCGCAAACAAGATATTGCAATCGAGGTCGCCAACGATCGGGGTATAAAACGTGCGTGACGGGCCACGGCAATGACAGAGCCGACTTCATTGAGTTTTTCAATATCCACGTTTTATGTAACCAGTCGAACCCATCCGTTACCAAGTGGACTGAACGCGTGACACACTGCTATTGTCGAATCCAATGTGGGTAAGGTTCGTAGAAAACGGGTACTCGACATTGTGGGCCGCAACGTGTGGCGATCGTTTGCCACATTGTCGCAAAAAGTACTCACGTCATCGGCATCCAGCTGAAAGGCGCCCTCTTCGGCAATGATTCGGACTTCATGTGGACAAGGTTTCGATCGTTATCCCCTGCCATAACTCCGGTGCACTTCTAGCGGAAGCAGTGCAGTCCGCTCTCGGCCAGACGTTGCCGGATATTGAGATCGTGGCGGTTGATGACGGTTCGACCGACCCCGCCACGTTGAGGTTGTTGCAGGAACCCTCGTGGCCGCGCACTCGCATCATCCGCCAGCCCAATGCTGGGCCCGCAGCCGCGCGCAATCACGCGATCCGGGAAGCCGCCGGCGAGTACATCCTGCCGCTGGATGTGGATGATCTGCTGGAGCCGACCTATGCCGCCAAGGCTGCAGCGGTGCTGGACGTGAGGCCTGAGGTAGGGATCGTCTATTGCAAGGCGGAGAAGTTCGGCGCGGAACAAGGCCCGTGGGAGCTGGCGCCGTTCTCATCTAGCGAGCTGGCACTCGGGAACGTGATCTTCGTCAGCGCGATGTTTCGTAAGTCCGACTGGGAGATGGTCGGTGGCTTCGACGAAACTTTGCGGCATGGGATGGAGGATTACGATTTCTGGATCAGATTGGTATGCGCAGGAAGGAAGGTGGTGAGACTCGATGAGACACTTTTCCGCTGCCGTGTCCGCGAGCGTTCCAGGACGGCTTTATTCGAGGAGGATAGCTCGCAGGTGGTTGCCACGTATGCGCAAATTTTCCGCAAGAATCGTGACTTTTTTGCCGAGCACGCCGAAAGTTTGTTCAGGCGGCAGTTCGCGTTGCTGAAAGAGGTCGCCGCGCTGCATGCGCGCCTCGCGGAGGAATCGAAAGGCGCCGCTGGTGAACGGGCAAGCTTGGCCGCGGCCAAGGCGGAAGCCGATCGCTACAATGCATCGTTGATCCAGGCCAACGCCGGGCTTGTTGCCGAAATCGAGCGGGTACGCAAGTCGTATGCGCACATGCGATCGCGGTTTCGCTGGCTCTGGTTCTTCTGGCCACGACAATGCAAAGGTTCTGAAACGCCGGAATGAATCCACTCGTCTTCTTCACCATCGTCTCGCGCAACTATCTCGCCTACGCCCTGACGCTGATGCAGTCGGTGGCGGCGCAGCACCCCGATTCGAAGCGCTACCTGTGCCTCGCCGACGAGCGCGCGGACGATCCGGCGCTGGATACGGACCTGTTCGAAACGGTCACGATCGACCAGCTCGGCCTGCCGGATTTCGAAGCGTTCGTGTTCCGTTACGACATCATGGAGCTGAACACGGCGGTCAAGCCGTACATGTTCGAATGGTTGCGGATGCGCCATCCACAGGCAGGCTTGGTGTATCTGGATCCGGACATCTGCGTGCTGCGCCCGCTGGACGACGTTGCGCGGGCATTCGAAGACGGCAAGCTGGCCGTGTTGACGCCGCACCTCAACGTGCCGCTGCCGGACGACGGCAAGTTCCCCACCGAACTGTCGTTGATGCGCACCGGCGTGTACAACTGCGGGTTCGTGGCGATCAACGCCGCGCATCCGCAAAGTGCCGGCTTGATCGACTGGTGGTCGCGCAAGCTCGAATTCGATTGCTTCGTGGATCTCGAGGCAGGCCTGTTCACCGACCAGAAGTGGATGGACATGGCGCCGGCGCTGTTTCCGGACGTGGCCGTGCTCCGCCATGACGGTTACAACGTCGCCTACTGGAATCTTGTGTCCCGCCCGGTCGCCCGCGCTGGCGACGGGGGTTACACCGCGAATGGCATGCCGCTGGTGTTCGCCCATTTTTCCGGCGTGAATCTTGGCGAACCCGACATCTATTCCAAACACCAGAACAGGTTCGATGCCGCCGGCATCGGCGGCCTGCGTCCGCTCTACGACGAGTATCTTGGCAAGCTGCGCGACAACGGCCATCCGCATCACGCGACCAAGCCTTACGCCTACGGCCGTTTCCCGGATGGCGAAAAGATCGTGCCGGCATTGCGGCGCGCCTACCACCGGCGCTTCGATGTCTGTTGCGATCAACCCGAGCCGCATCCGCTGCGGATGGATCGCGCGCGATTCAATGAACCGTGTCCCGGCTTGCCGGACATTCCAGACCTGCCTGTCAGCCATGTGATGTACGAAGCGTGGAAGATGCGCGACGACCTGCACGACGGGTTCAACTTGCGCACGCACGACGGGCGCGAGGGCTACATCAAATGGTTCGTTTCCACGGCGGCTGCAGAGATGGGGCTTGGCGAACGATACACGGCGCCCATCAAGGCGCGCTTCAAGCCGATGAAAACGACTGCCCGCCGCGGCATGCGCGGAAGCCTGGGAAGCACCGTATTGCGCGTGCTGGGTTGGGGCAAGCGACACGGCGGTTTGGCACGCCTGTATGCACGCATCCCTTTTTCCTGGCGTTTGGCGCTGCGCCGCCGCGTACATTCGGCGGCCGGCATGCCGATGCCGCCGTTGCCGTTTCCCACGAACGAACGACGTGCGGCGCGAACCACTCGTGTGCAGACGCCGCCCGTCAGCCCGGGCGTGAACCTGCTGGGCTACGCGCGCGGGGAATTCGGCATCGCGGAGAACGTGCGTTCGTATGCACGCGCCATTGAACAACAGGGGCATCCCTTTCTGATCTTCAACTTCGACGTCGGCACGGCCAGCCGCCAGCGCGATCGCTCGATGGAGCGGCATTTCTCCGATACGTTGCGCTATGCGCAGAACGTCTTCTTCATCAATGCCGACCAGATGCAGATCGCCCGTGACGTGCTGGGTCGCCAAGCCTTCGCCGGGCATCACAACATCGGATTCTGGGTGTGGGAACTGGAGAAGTTCCCGCGCGACTGGCGCGGCGCGTTCGACCTGGTGGACGAGGTCTGGGTACCGACCGAATTCGTGCGCAAGGCGATCGCGGCCTGCACCGACAAGCCGGTGTTGCGCATGCCCAAGGCCATCGAGTTCGAGGCGCCGGCCGGCATGGATCGCGCGCATTTCGGCTTGCCCGGTGACGAGTTCGTGTTTCTGTTCAGCTACGACTTCAACAGTTTCGCTTCACGCAAGAATCCGGAAGCGACGATCGCCGCGTTCCGGGCGGCGTTCGCCGATGGCACCCGGGGCGTGCGGCTGCTGGTGAAATCCACCAACGGCGGCCGTTTTCCGGACAAGCTGGCCGCCCTGCAGCACAGCGTTGCCGACGACCCACGCATCGAAGTGCGCGACGGCTTCCTGTCGCGCGAGGAAATGTTTGGCCTGCAGAACACGACGGATTGCTATGTTTCGCTGCATCGTTCGGAAGGCTTCGGGCTCGGCATGGCCGAGTGCATGTACCTCGGCAAGCCCGTGATCGCGACGGCGTACTCCGGCAATCTGGATTTCATGGACCGAGACAACAGCCTGCTGGTCGATTACAAGATGGTTCCGTTACGCAACGGCGATTATCCGTACTGGCAAGGGCAGCAATGGGCCGATGCGGATGTCGCGCATGCGGTGCGCCTGATGCGGCAAGTATTCGACGATCGCGAATTCGCGGGCCGTATCGGCGCCGCCGCGGCAGCCAGTATCCGGCGCACCAATTCGAAGGCCATGTGCGGTGCGGCAGTCGCCGAGCGCCTGGGGGAAATCGACCAGCGGCGTTCGGTCGCGTGAACGCGTGTCGTGACCTGATCCCGGCGTCGACCAGGCTTCGCCCCGTGATCGTGGAACATTGCCTGGTCCGCAAGGAATGATCGGTGGTCTTCAGTTCGGCGACATTCCTGTTCGTGGTCAGGCTTTGAAATGCGATGCCTGTTCGTGCGGCGGGGCGCGATGGCAAAGGACTGCTGCTGTATTTCGTCAGTGCCCACCGCGTTGGCCAGTATTCCATGAAGGACAGCGACCGGAAATGTCTGCAAGTAGTACTGCATTGATCGCAACAGGTCGGCCGCGCCATCAATGACGTATCATGCGTTCTCGTACTTTCATTGAATCTGCCATACGCATGACATCCGTCGCTGCTGCGAAAAGCTCGACGTCACACCTTTCAATCGCGCAGGCTGGTCCTTGCGACATGTGCCTGCGGAGCGAGCGATGACGGAACGCGACTGGTCGGTCATCCCGCGCGGCCAGTTCGGATTCATCGACCTGTTGCGCGGGCCGGCAGCATTGCTGGTGCTGTACTCGCATTATGTGGGCATCTATCTCGCATCGCACCACCAGACCTATTGGCTGAAGGAGTGGGTGAACGCGCTGTTCGTGCGTCCGCTGGTCATCGTCGATCAGTTCGGGCAGCTCGGCGTAATGGTGTTTTTCCTGATCTCGGGTTTCATCATCACGCATGTTGCGCGCTCGGAAAATGTCCTGCGTTTCGGAATCCGACGCGTGTTCCGCATCTATCCGGGCTACTGGCTTATCGCGATCATCGTGATTGCCTTCGGCATCACGGGGACGGGTTTTCAGTTCTCCTGGTTGCGCAACTGGGCGGACGTTGCGCGCGTCGTCACAATCACGAATTATCTGCACGCGCCGCAGCATCTGGTGCTCGGTGTCGGCTGGACGCTGCAGATCGAGGTGATGTATTACGCGATGATCGCCTGCACGATGCCGCTGATCCGTCGCGCGCCATTCTGGGCGATGGTGGTGGAGTTGGCTTTTGTCTTCCTGGTGATCGCCAACGCGCACAGCTTTGGTGATGATTGGTATTTGTTCGCCGCCAATGTCGCCTATCTGCCATACCTCCTGATCGGGCAGGCCATTTACTTCTACTGGGCCGGAGGCCTCAAGGGGAGATGGGCACTTCTGCTGGGATGGATGTGCTACTTCGCCGCCGTGTTCGGCGTTTTCAGGATTCTGACATCGTTCCTTGAGCCGACCCAATCGCGAATCCTGTGCCTGGTGCTTGCGCTCGGGATCTTTGTGTGGGCACTCAACTATGGACACCGGATAGGCCTGATGCGCATTCCGAAATTCTTCTCGGACATCAGTTACTCGTTGTACCTCATTCACGGCCCGCTGGGTCTGCTGCTGCTTGTGAAATTGCACCCACTGATCGGCTATGGCAATGCGGCGGTGATCGCTACCGTGGCTTCGATCGCGGCGGCTGCGGCAATACATTATGTCGTCGAGCGTCCGTGCATACGGCTGGGCCGGCGGTTGTCGGGCCGCTTTCGGAAGCAGCCGTCGGCTGTGGCTGAGTCCTCGGCTTGGTGACCGTGCTGGACAAATCCCGTCCCTTCTGGAGCAAAATCGTGCGAAGAACTTCGGCCATCGCGATGATCATTTCACCGTGCGTGCTCGTGCTGATGCTTGCGGGGTGCGGAGATTCGACACCGTTGCCTGCGAGCAGTGCGCCGGCCAGCAGCAATTACACGCCTTCGACGGGCGCATTCGCTGCGATTCCAGTCTCGTCGTCCGGCAACGCCTTGGCCGTCGACAGCTGCAACCTGGATGCCGTCAACGACAAACCGGCCGGTAGCGAGCCTTTGCCGCATGCCTCCACGGCCACCTTCTCGGGTTGGGCTGCGGGCGCCCAGACGGACAAGGTGCCTGCCGGCGTGCAACTGGTGCTGAAGGGCGCGCAGGACTATGCGGTCAATGCCGCCACCGGCATGCCGCGCCCCGACGTTGCGAAGGCCAACAAGCATCCCGGCTGGGCTGCGGCCGGGTATTCGGTGAACGCCGACCTGTCCGCGGTGGCACCGGGCACCTATACGCCCGTGCTCGAGTTCAGCGTGGACGGCAAGTCGATGCAGTGCACCACCCAGCACAAGTTGACGATCCAGTAGCGCGTGTATCGACGTCGGCGGCGACTGGCGAGGAGGGGATGATGGGTTCGAATCAGGCGAGTGTCGTTCCGTTCAAGCGCACATTGCGTTCGTTGTTCAAATACCAGCGCGCACCATTGCGCGGCTCCATCGACACCGTGCATAACGGGTGCTGCCAGGGCTGGGCGCTCGACTCGAAATCGGCTTCGCCGGTCGAAGTGGAGCTTTTCATCGATGGCCGATCGGCAGGTCGCGCGCTCGCCGATCTGCACCGTGGCGATCTGGAACGCGAGGGCATGGGCGACGGCCGACATGGCTTTTCGGTCGAAATTCCCGTCGCTTTGCGCGACGGCCGTCATCATCGCGTGGAGGCGCGCAGCCGCGATGGTCGCGTCATCGCCGTGCGCGAGGCGATGCAGATTGTGCCCAAGCTGACGCCGGCGGAGTTCGACCGGTGCGCCCCGTGGGTCGATGGGGACGACGCCGGGTTCGAACGAGAGCTCGCGAGATTGCGGCAAACAGGCGCCGTGGAGGCGGAAATCGAAACGTGTGTGCGCTTCTTCCGCGAGCACGGCTGGTTGAAACTGGAACAAGCCGTGCCGCATGCGCTGATTGACAAGGTGCTGGCGGACGTGGAGCAGGCTTGGCGCGATCTGCCACCGCAGTTGGTGCTCAGCAATGCCTTGAAAGCGCCGACACCGATGGGTGAAGTGGCGAAGGTGCCCGGATTCCGGGATGCCTCGGTGCGTTATCTCGATTTCCACAACGCATCCGACGCCGCGGCGGAGATCATGATGCTGCCGGCGGTGCTGCGCTTCGCCGAAGTGAGCTTCGGCGAAAAAGTCGCGGCCATGCAGACTTTGCTGTTCGAGAACGGCACCCAGCAGGCCAGTCACCAGGATTTTGCCTTTGTGCATTCCCTGCGCCCGGCTTGCCTGATGGGCGCATGGGTGGCGCTGGAAGATGCGCGCGTGGATGCCGGCCCCCTGTTCTATTGGGATCGTTCCCACCGCGCGGTGCCGAAGCATGCGTTCGAAGACGGCTCGGTGCTGGCCGAAGGCGACGGTCCGCACGTGCGCGCATTCGAAAACTACCTGGAGAACGCTTGCCGCGAGCGCGGGTTGCAGCGCCTGATCTTCACGCCGCGCAAGGGCGACCTGCTGATCTGGCACTCGGCGCTGGTGCATGGAGGCATGCCGCGCAACGATCCCGCGCTGACACGCCGCAGCATTGTTTCGCACTACACCACGCAGGAGGCCTATCCCTATGATCGGCGTGATCCGAACGGACGCCCGTTGGCGATAACCCGCAACGGTGGAATCTATTACGCCTGGCGGCGCCAGGAACATGTCGAAGGCCGTTATCCCATCGTGGCGCCCGGCTGAATGGCATCTGATTTTGCTCGTCATCCCGGAATTACTCGCGCCATCCATGGCGCTCGCACTACGCGCCGCCTTCGACATTCGCGTTTGCAATTCCCGGATCAAGTCCGGGACAGGCTCTGCAAACGCAGTCGCGAAGCGATATTCGGGATCAAGCGACTCTGATGAAAGCAGTTCGCAAGTGAAAGCAGTTCGCACGAGCGTACGTGACGCGCCGCCTGTTGCAGGAACGATGAGGATTTCGCATGTCTGATGGACGATGGCAGAAAGCGTCCGTCGCTCTCGCGGTATTGCTGCTGGCGTTGCCCGCACTTGGCGTGCACGCGTGGGTGGCTGCAACCTTTCCCTCGTATCTGCACGCCCAATTCGGGCAGGATTTGGTTTTTGCGCTGACGTGGTGCGGGTTGCTCGTGTGCGTGGTGCGCTGGCGATTGCTGCATGTCGTTTCCGTGCCCGTCGCGCTGCTGGCTTATCTCGCCTGGTTGTTTCTGGTGCTGGGCGAAGGCGTTTCGTATTACCTGCAGGCAGACACCTTCAACGCGCGTTTCTTTGCGCACCTCAATCCGGATAACCTGCGCACGGGCGTGCATGCGTTCCCGGCCATGATCGGGGGCGGCCTTGCGCTGTTCGCGGTGATGATCATCGTGTGCATCGCCCTGCTGGAATGGATGCGCAGGAGCGGACGGCGCGATGGGGCGACAGTGCGCAGCGGCCCCGCGATCGTTGCGCTGGTCATCCTGTCGTTGACGGTGCTGGGGATCGACTCCGCGCCGCGCCGGCTGATCGGGTATCTCACGCGGGTCCAGCAATCGGCGCACTTTGCCGACACGCCGCAGGGCCGCGCGGTCGCCCGTTTGCTGGATCTGCATCCTGTGCCGAAAAAGAACGTGATCGCGGCGCCGGGCAAGAACCTGGTGTGGATCTACATGGAATCGTTGGAGCGGATTTATTGGGATCCGAAGGTATTCCCGGGACTGACGCCGAACCTCGACCGCCTGCGCAAGCAGGGTCTCGATTTTTCAGGATTCGAAACGTTTGCCGGCGCCAATTACACGATGGCCGGTTTGTTTGCTTCGCAGTGCGGCGTGCCGCTGTTCACCAGCGCCTTCGCTGGCCTCGACACGGTGGCCGGCAACGATACCGACATCTCGACCTTTCATCCGAAGGTCGCCTGCTTCGGCGACGCGTTGCACAACGCGGGCTACACGCAGGTCTACATGGGCGGCGCACCCATCCAATTTTCCAACAAGGGCCTGTTTTTCAAGTTGCACGGTTACGATCAGGCACTCGGCTTGCACCAAATGGAGGCCCAGGCCGGCGGCAAATTGCCGGAATCGGGCTGGGGGTTGTACGACAGTGTGCTGTTCAAGCTGGCGCTTGGCCGTTACCGCGAACTCGAAGCGGGCCACAAGCCGTTCAACTTGAGCCTGCTGACGCTGGACACGCATCCGCCCGATGGCCGGCCATCCCCGGGCTGCCCCAAATATGCCGCCAACGGCAACAGCATGTTGCAGGCGGTGCACTGCACCGATGACCTGATCGGTCGTTTCATCGACGCCTTGTCGAAAGAGCCCGACTGGAAAAACACCGTGGTCGTGATCATGAGCGATCACCTGATGATGCGGAACGACGCGGAGTCCCTGTATCCGAAGGGTTACCATCGCCGACCGGCGTTGCTGGTGCTGAATGCGGGCCAAGGCGTGCGTTCCGCACGGATGTATCACATGGACATCGCTCCGACCATGCTGGATCTGATGGGTGTGCGAACCAATGCCACCTTCATTGCCGGGTCCGATCGTGGCGCATCCGGTGCGGCCGGCAGCGAGCTGGCGGGCGATGCCGTGACCAACGCGGTGTTGCGCAAGGCATTGTGGTCGCGCGTCAACGAATTCAAATTGTGCAAGAAAAACACGTTGGTCGGATGGACGCCCGATGGCGGCTTCGAGGTTGGCGGCCGGGAGTTGAAGATGAGCTACCGCGGACGCGCACAGGTGGGCATCCGGGCTGACCAGATGCTGGATTTTTTCATCGACAGCGCCAATGCCAAGCTGGTGACCGCCGATGCCGAGGCACAAGCCGGTCTGCTCAAGGCGCGCGGGGACGCCAGTGTGTTGATGATCAAGCCTCTCCCAAGGCCGGAACGTTCCACAGCGCTGTTCACAGTGGATTGGCTGGGCCGTGGGGGTGCTCACGCGCACCTCGCGGACATTGCCACGTTGCAGGGGTTGACGATCACTTCGCCGCGATGCGACAGCCTTGTCCGGCGTGTGGATCGAGCGCCGGCAGGCGCGAAGCTGGACTTCGGCCACGATTTCACGGTTGCCTCCGCACCTCCGCCGGAGTTGGACACCGAAGTCGATTTCACCAAACCCGATTCCGCGGCTTACCAGGCAGGTCTGGGCTGGTTGCCTCCGGCGGGGTGGGGAAGCTGGGCCATCGGATCGACTGCCGTGCTCGATTTCCGGCTGCCCGGCAAGCTGTGTCATGCGGGCGCCAAGCTGCGCATGCGGGTCGATCCTTATCTGCCACCCTCGCGCCCGGCACTGGATACGGAAGTCCGGGTCAATGGCAAGTTGGCGGCCACCTTGCATTTCAGGGCAAACGGCAAATTTTCCACCGACATCAAAACTGCCTCGGACAGCCGTGCCGTGCTCGAGGTGGAGACACCCCTCGATGTCGGGGAAGACTGTAAGGTGAACGTTGATCTGCGTTTCGCGCGGCCGGGAGCCTCACCTGCGCCGTATCCCAAAGCCGAAGACTCGCGGCCATTGCAGTTGACCGTGCTGGGGATGCAAGCCGTTCCGGCAGAGAAACCCTGACAGCGGTGCGCCGTACTACGCCCGCCCGTACACATCCTCCAGCCGCACGATGTCGTCTTCGCCGAGGTAGCTGCCCGACTGTACCTCGATGAGTTCCAGTGGCACCTTGCCGGGATTGCGCAGGCGGTGCACGGCTCCCAGCGGCAGGAACGTGCTTTCGTTTTCGGCGACCAGGAACACTTCTTCGTTGCGGGTGACCTCGGCGGTGCCCGAGACGATCACCCAGTGTTCGGCGCGGTGGTGGTGTTTCTGCAGGCTGAGTGCGGCGCCCGGCTTCACCGTGATGCGCTTGACCTGGAAACGATCGCCCATGTCGATGGAATCGTAGTTGCCCCACGGGCGATACACCTTGCGGTGGAACATGTGCTCCTGCCTTCCATCGGACTTGATCTTGTCCACCACTCGCTTGACGTCCTGTACGCGTGCGCGTGGCGCAACCAACACGGCGTCGGGCGTGTCGACGATCACGATGTCTTCAAGCCCCAGCGCCGCGACCAGCCGGCGTTCTGTACCGCGTACGAAGCAGTTGTGACTGTCGATCGCGATCACGTCGCCTTCCAGCCGGTTGCCATCGTGGTCGCGTTCCGACGTCGCCCACAGCGCATCCCACGAACCGATGTCGCTCCAGGCGCAGCTCACCGGCACCACCGCCGCGCGCGCGGTCTTTTCCATCACCGCGTAGTCGATGGAGTTGTCGGGCGAGCCCGCGAAGGTGTCCTTGTCGATGCGCACGAAGTCGAGATCGATTTTTGCGGCCTCGAAAGCGGCCTTGCTGGCCGCATGCATCGCGGGAGCGTGTTGTTGCAGCTCTTCCAGAAAACGCGATGCCTGGAACAGGAACATCCCCGAGTTCCATTCGTAGTCGCCGGCTTCGACGTACTCCTTCGCCTTTGTCGCATCGGGCTTTTCCACGAAACGTTCGACGCGGAAACCACCGTTCCCGATCGCTTCGGCGCGCTTGATGTAGCCAAAGCCCGTTTCGGGCGCTTGCGGCCGAATCCCGAAGGTAACGAGCCAATCCTGTTCGGCCAGCGGCAGGGCTTTGCCGACCGCCGTCGCAAAGCTGGCGGAATCGCCGATCAGATGATCGGCGGGCAATACCAGCAATACTGCATCGGGATGGGTTGCGAGCGCTTGCCATGCTGCCAACGCGATTGCCGGGGCAGTGTTGCGCGGCATGGGCTCCAGCAATATCGACGCGCCCTCGACCTTCAGTGCGCGCAACTGCTCGGCGACCAGGAAACGGTGGTCTTCACTGCACACCACGATGGGTGCTTCGACGTCAGCCAGCGCGCGGGCGCGCTCGACAGTTTGCTGGAACAAGGTCGAGCTGCCATTCAATGCCAGAAACTGCTTTGGCAGATTCTTGCGCGAAAGTGGCCACAGTCGAGTGCCACTGCCGCCGCTCAGGATGACGGGCGTGAGCATGAGTATGTCCCTCAAAAATACTGCGGCAATGTAGCAGGGCGCGGCGTAAGTATGCATTCGAGCGCGCCTATCGGAGCATTCGTGCCTGAATCGCGCTATATGTCAGCAGACGCTTTCAATCTCGTCATTCCGGGGCGCCTGCAGGGCGAACCCGGAATTGGGTTGGGATTCGCCCAAATGACCGATTCCGGGTTCGGCCTGCGATGCAGTCCGCCCCGGAATGACGACAATTTTTTGCCAGGTTGCAGGCATGGCATGATTCATCGACCATAACGTCATCGAAGCCGTGGCCCGGGATGTGTACCCATGCAACGTTCAAGGTTGCGAATAAATCCCGCACGAACGCGGCAACGGACGCAACGCGGATTTGCCGACGGCGGCTCAGAGCCCAAGGTGGCCAACTTGCATGCGCGCATGCTGCCAAGCAGCACGACGTATGCGCTGACTTTGATGTGTGCGTTGCTGTTGGCGGGTTGCGGCCGACCGGCCACTACCGCTTCCGACTGGATCAATCAGCAGGCGGCAAGGAGCACGATTCCGTCTTCCGCGCTGTTTTCGCCTGTGCCGGCAGCAACGCTGGGTGGAGCGCGGGACACGGGAGATTGCAACGTGGACAAGATCAACGGTCAAGTCGCGCAGGGCATGGCGGTCGACCATATGGGCGGTGCCATTTTCGCGGGATGGGCCGGTGATCATTTGACGCACGCCGTACCGGCTGTGGTGGAGGTGGTTCTCGCGGGCGCAACCGGCGATTACAGGGCTTCGGGGAATTCAGGTAGTTCGCGCCCGGACGTCGCCAAGGCGCAAAAAGTGCCCGCATATGCGACATCCGGATTTGGCGTTGACGCCGGCATGTATCGCGTTCCCGTTGGTGAGTACGGAATATTTCTCGCCTACCGCATTGGCACCCAGTGGGTTGAGTGCCGAACCAACGTGCGGATATCCGTGGAATGACAACTCGACAGGGCACTGATGCGAAGATCTGGCTTGGGGCCATGCAGGCGGGACGAGAACGCACGCTGGCCACGATGAGTGTCCTGCGCGCCCATGCGACAGCCATCTGCCTGGTGATATGTGTTGCAACAGCGCTGGTGGTCGCGCTCTCGCTCTATCCCGGCTGGTTCTTTTTCGACAGCGCCACACAGTGGGGGTGGGCAAGGCAGATCGCGACAAAGGGCCTGCCCGACAGCTTGATGGCATACGGGATCACCTCCCACTGGCCGATCTTCAATACCTTGCTGAAGGTGCCGTTCTACTGGCTGACGGGCGAGGCGGGCTTCTACATTTTCATCCAGGCGGCGCTCTTCAACCTGTCGCTGTACATGCTGGGCGCTGCGTTGCTTGGACGACGCTCGCTGTGGCTGATCGCATACACATTGCTGATGGTGTGGTCGCCGATCAGCCTCAATTATTCCGTGTTTCAGTCGTCCGACACCATCGTGGCGATCTGCACGCTGACGGCGGTGGCCATGATCGTCGATCGTGAACTTGGGTTTGCGCGACGGGCGTGGCCGTTGATCGCTGCGATTCTGGTCATGTCGTGGGTACGCTATAACGCGTTGCCGGCGTCGGTTTTCCTGACCTGCTTTTTCTTCTGGAGCGTTCGGGTACCGGTTGGCCGGCGTCGCGCCTTGGCCTGCCTTGTCGCGTCGTTGGTCGTGCTGGGTGGGAGCGTGGCGGCGGCACGTGCCTACGAACATCAGGCACATATACGGGATTCAGCGGCGGGCGGGGTTGCCATGCGCCTGCTGGACGCCTCGCGTCACACCGACGACGCTTATGTTCACGCATTGGTTGATCCGCATGTGGCGGAAGACCCCGCCCTGCGCGCGCCACTCACACCGGATTGCTACGAACATGCGGGCTGGTGCGCCCAAATGAGCGGGAAACCGTGGCGGAATTTGCCAACCGCAAAATTCATGCACGCCTATTTGCATTTGCTGGTCCACCACCCGCTGGTGTTCGTGCAAACGAATTATCGCTTCGCGATGTATTCGCTTGGTTTCAAGGCCCGGCTTGAGGCGACGCAAATGGGACGCACCGATGTAACGCCTCCTTTTCCGGCAGCCCGGATGACTTTCAATCATCGCCGGCTCGCGTATTTCGATGCCCTGCAAATTGCCTTGGGTGCATTTCAGGGTCTTGCCGCCAGAGCCGGGGTAGTGTGCTTGCTGGGGCTGTTTGCGGCATGCCTGCTGCGGCGTCGCACATTGGTCGTCGCGTTCATCCTGCTGGCAATTGGCTACCTGGGTCCCTTGTTGTTGCTGGTCGGCACCAACAATTTCCGTTACACGCTTCCGGTCACGATCGTTGGCATGGGCATTGTTGCGGGTGCTTGCTGTGTGCTGATCCGATTCATCGTGATGCGATTTTTGCCACTGACGGCAGTAGGCCCAGGGTTGCAATCGCCTGCTGCATCAGGGATCGTGAAACGCTGACGGATGCCTTTTGGAGGCAGGGCTTGGCGCCTGCCCCTGCAAACGGAAATCAATTTGTTCGAGGAGCTTGCGATTGGTCGCGATCAGGTCGGCGAGCAGGCCGATCATGAAGGACAGGCCGCCGAGGAGGATGCACAACGCCGCCAGGATCAATGACTGGACATGTCCGCCGCCGTCCCCGGCGAAAAGAAACGCCAGGTAGCGTGCCCCGAGCGCGATACCGATCAGCGTCAATATCGCGCTCGCCCACATGAACAGCGCCAGCGGACGGTAGATCACGAACACCCTGATGATCGTCACGAGTGAGCGCTTGACGTAACTGGGGATGCTCTTGACCAGTCGCGACGGGCGCAGGTCGGGGTTGGTGCGGATCGGAACCGACACCACGGCGAGATTGCTGAGGCCCGCCTGGATGATGGTTTCCAGCGTGTAGGTGTACGCGTTGAATACATTCAGGCGCATCGCGGTTTCGCGAGTCAACGCGCGAAATCCGCTGGGCGCGTCGGCAACGTCGGTCTTGCTTGCGATGCGCACGGCCCAGCTTCCCAATCGCTGGAGTTTCTTCTTGATCCAGCTGAAATGTTCGGTCTGGGCGATGGGGCGTGCGCCGATCACCATGTCGGCGCGGCGCTCGAGGATCGGCCGAACCAGCAGCGGGATGTCGGCGGCCTCATACTGGTTGTCGGCGTCGGTGTTGACGATCACGTCGGCGCCGTGCTGCAAGGCCGCGTCGATGCCGGTCATGAAGGCGGTGGCGAGTCCGCGGTTGACCGGATGGCGGATCACGTAATCGACGCCGAGCTTGCGTGCAAGTTCCGCGGTGCCGTCGGTGGAGCCGTCATCCACAACCAGCCACTCCACTGTTTCGAAGCCCTCGACTGCTCGAGGCAAAGTCGCCAATGCGGCTCCGAGCGTGGCGGCCTCGTTGAGGCAGGGGATCTGGATGATCAGCTTCATGCTCGACGCCTCGTCCCGCGGGTCAGGTGGCGAGCGTTTCGCCGAGTGCGGCGAACTGTCCCAACGAGCCTGGATTCGCCAAGGCATCCGTGTTCTTCACTTGCTCGCCATGGATCACCGCACGCACCGCGAGTTCCGAGATCTTGCCGGAGATGGTGCGCGGAATATCGGCGACTTGCAGAATTTTTGCGGGCACGTGGTGCGGACTGGCGTTCGCACGGATTTGCTTGCGGATCCCGTCGCGCAGTGCATCGTCGAGCGTGACCCCATCGCGTAACCGCACGAACAGCACGATGCGCTCGCTGCCTTGCCAGCGTTGCCCGACCGCGACCGATTCCAGCACTTCCGGGAGTTGTTCCACCTGCCGGTAAATTTCCGCGGTGCCGATGCGCACGCCGCCGGGATTGAGGGTGGCATCGGAACGGCCGTAGATGATGATGCCGTCGTGTTTGGTCAGTTCCGCGCGATCGCCGTGGCACCACACGCCGGGCACTCTGGAAAAGTAGGCTGCGCGGTATTTTTCGCCTTCGGGGTCATTCCAGAACATCACCGGCATGGATGGAAAAGGCGCGGCGCAGGCCAGTTCGCCGGGTTGCTCGCGCACCGGCTGGCCGGCATCGTCGAGGATTTCGACCTTCATGCCGAGGCCGCGACACTGCAACTCGCCGCGATAAACCGGCAGCAGCGGGTTGCCGAGCGCAAAACAGGAGACGATGTCGGTGCCGCCCGAGATCGACGCCAGCTGCACGTTCTCCTTCACGTCGCGGTAGACGTAATCGAAGCTTTCCGGCGCCAGCGGCGAGCCGGTCGAGAGGATGGCTTTCAGCGGCGTGAGTTTGTGCGTTTCGCGCGGTTTCACGCCCATCTTGGCGGTCGCATCGATCCACTTGGCACTGGTGCCAAAAATGCTGATGCCCACTTCGTCGGCGAGGTTCCACAAGGCATTGCCGTCGGGCCAGGTGGGCGAGCCGTCGTACAGCACTACGGTCGCGCCCACTGCGAGGCTGGACACCAGCCAGTTCCACATCATCCAGCCGCAGGTGGTGTAGTAGAAAATGTGGTCGTCGCGTTTCAGGTCGGTGTGCAGCACCAGTTCCTTCAGGTGCTGCAGCAGCGTGCCGCCGGCGCCGTGCACGATGCATTTGGGTTGGCCGGTGGTGCCCGAGGAATACATGATGTAGAGCGGGTGATCGAACGGCGCGGGCACGAATTCCAGCGGATGGTCTTCGTCGCCCGCGAAATCGTCCCAGCTCATCGCATCGCGCAGGCCGTCGAGTTGCAGCGCATCGCCGGAGCAGGAAATCACGACGCACTTTTCGATGGACGGTATCGCCGCCAGCACCTCGCGCACCTTGGTCAGGCAGTCATGGCGCTTGCCGCCGTAGGGGTAGGCGTCGGCGCAGAACAAAACCTTGGGCTCGATCTGGCCGAAACGGTCGACGATGCCGTTGACGCCAAAGTCCGGCGAGGCGGATGACCAGACCCCGCCCAGCGACGCCGTTGCCAGCATGGCGATGATGGTTTCCGGCAGGTTGGGCAGGAACCCCGCCACCCGGTCGCCCTTGCCGATGCCCGATTGTTTCAACGCGTGCGCGATGCGCCCGACGATCGCGTGCAATTGCGCGTAGGTGATCTCGCGTTTGTGGCCCCACTCGTTGCGGAAGATCAGCGCGGGCTTGTCGTCCTTGAAGCGCAACAGGTTCTGCGCGAAGTTGAGCTGCACGTTCGGAAACCAGCGCGCGCCGGGCATCTTGTCACCATCGACAAGTGCCGGTTCGAAATCACCGGTGGCGCGGATGCCGCAGAACTCCCAGACCAACGGCCAGAATTTCTCCGGGTGCCGGACGGAAAAGTCGTACAGCGGCAGGTAGCTGCCGATGTCACTGTTGCCGGTCGCCTCGCGCACGAATCGGACGAACCGGTGCAGGTTGGTGGCGTCCCTGCGTTCGGGGCTTGGGGTCCACAACGGTGCGTCGTTCGGCATGCCTGATCCGTGCTGGAAAACGCCGGAATTGTAACGGATCGGCCCGTGATGCTTGTCGATTCGGCAGTCGCCGGGAATAGGCCGCCCGCAAGTGCGGCAGTGCACGCAGCGGTTGTGACCGCGCCCGCGCTTCCAGCGGCACATCCGCACCCATGCCTGAACTGTGCACCAAGCAGCAGCCCGGGGCGGGCGTGCCGCTGGTATAAAGACGCATTCTGCCGCCGTTGCGAAGTGCCATGCCACGTTATTTCCTGCGTAACCTGGGCCGGATGTTTGGCTTGTTGTTGATCATGGGCGCTGCCCCGGCCATGGCGGCCAGCCCGCCCACGCTGTTTACGCTGGGTGCCGGTACGCCGAAAATCCTTGCGCAGGGCGCGCAGAAGTCCTGGCCCATCAAGATCAGCGAAGATCGGGCATTCGATGCGATCTTCAAGGGTGGCATGTGGCTGCCGAACCCGTCGGGCGGGCGAATCTACGCGAAGTACCAGCGCCACATTCTGCACGACAACGGCACCTGGACCTGGATCGGCACGGTTTCGACCGTGCACGGCGATCAATCGGTGGTGCTGACGTTCGGCAAGGGCGTTGTATTTGGACTTGTCCCTCAGGCGTCGGGTTATCCGTTGCGCATTGTGACGCGCGCCGGCGAGACCCAGGTGATCGAAACCTCCGCGGCGATGTCGCGTTCGACGCAGCAGCTGCGTCTGCACAGCAAGCCGGATTTTTTTGTGCCGCCTCCGGCGGCCCCGGCAAATCGTGTGAGCGCGCTGTCGGCCTCGTCCAGCGTGCCCGTGCAAGCGGCCGCGTCCGGTGGCCCCGTCACCATCGATATCATGGTGGCCTACACGTCAGGTTTCGTGAGTGAGCTGGGCAGCCAGCACGCGGCACTCACCCGAATCCAGAATTTGGTCGACATCACGAACCAGGCTTACACGGCGAGCGGCGTCAATCAGCAGATTCGGCTGGTCCATACGGTTGAGGTCAACTATCCCGACAACACGTCCAACGACACCGCACTGGATGAGTTGACCGGGCTTGATCCAAACCGCAATCCGGTACCCATTCCAGCGTCGCTGCAAGGCATCGCATCGCTGCGCCTCCAATATGGTGCGGATCTGGTTGCCTTGATCCGCAGCTACGACAATGCCACGCAAGGCAACTGTGGTATCGGTTGGCTGGTCGGTGGCAACCAGACCCCGATCAAGCCCTCGAACGACAACATATGGGGTTACAACGTGGTCAGCGATGGCAGCAGCGGCGGCTACTACTGCCTCGATACGACCTTCGCGCACGAGCTGGGGCACAACATGGGCGATGCACATGATCGCGCTCATGCCACGGATGAGGATGGCAACCCCGTTTCAGGTGCATATTTGTACTCTTATGGGTACCTGGGCAACGGAACCAACGGTTTCTCCACCATCATGGCGTATGGCACCGATACCGACACGCCGCTCAGCGTGTTTTCCAACCCCAACATCTCGATCTGCCAGAACACGCCCTGCGGTATCGCCGACAGCTCGCCCAGTTCGGCCGACAACTCGCACAGCATGAACAACACCGCGGCGCTGATCGCGCAGTTCGAGCCAACGATGGTCGAATCACCGGTACCCAAGGTTGGCTATGTTCATGATGACGTCGATGGCGACGGCAAGTCGGATCTCATATGGCGTGCGAAGAACAACGCGCAGTTCGCGTACTGGCTGATGAATGGAGCGCAGCTCGGGAATACCGCCGCCACACCCGTGTCTGCGAAATACAAGTTGGTTGCCTCGGGTGATTTCGACGGTGACGGCAAGATGGACATCATCTGGACCGACGGCGCCAGCATGTGGATGTGGGTGGGCAATGGCAGCAGTTTTACCAGCACGTACATGCGATCGTATCCCGCGGGCTGGACCGCAGTCGGGACCGACGATCTCGACGGCGATGGCAAGACGGACCTGGTCTGGGTGACCAGCGGGCGGATCGCCGAGTGGCTGATGAATGGCACCAATTTCAGCGCAAGCTATGCGCAAAGCCTCTCAAGTGGATGGCGCTATCTGGCTGCCGGCGATTTTGATGGGGATGGCAAAGCCGATCTCTTGTTGACCAACGGTTCCGCGATGCAGATGTGGACGAATTTCAATACCGGCTCGTTCACGCAACTTGTGACCCACACCTATCCGCTCGGCTGGACGATCCTTGACTCGGGTGATGTCAACGGTGACGGCAAAGATGACCTGTTGTGGCGCGACAATGCACACACGCGTTTCGCATATTGGCTGATGAATGGCCCACAGCTTGGGGACTCGAAGGCAATCAGCGTATCTGCGCAATGGCATTTCGGTACGGCGGGCGACTTTGATGGCGACGGACTGCTTGGCCTGGTCTGGTACAACAGCAGCCGGATCGTGATGTGGCCGGGGTCGAGTACCGGCAACTATCAGGGCGTGGTCGTGCATTCCTATCCGAGTGCGTGGGCGATGTTGCCCTGAACGGTCGCCGCCTGGCCCGCGCGTCCGCGCAAGAGATTCACTCGGCGCGGGCGCGCAACAAATAGCCGTTTCCCAACTCGGCACCGAGGAATGGGCGTTGTGCCAGATCGGCACAGCGCATGGCCAGTTTGCCGATCGGGCTGCTCAGCAACGGGTACCACTTCATTACATGCCGGCGGTCGATGCCGCTGCGGGCCGAGTTTTCGTGCTTGCCCTGCGCGGTGGCGTCGATGGTTTCGTCGACTTCCGGTGCATAGCTGCGGGCGCGTACTTTCTCCGCAAGATTGGCCAAGGGGAATCCGTAGCAAAGGATGCGCTCGACTTCGAATCCCGCGGTGGTGGCAAGTTCGGCCAGCGGCGCGCGTTCATAACGCCGGAAATGGCCCGCCCACACGTCCGACGGGTTCCATTTGCGCATATGGCACGGCACCGAGAGCAGCAATGTCCCTCCGGGACGCAGCCAGGATCGCCATGTACGCAGTGCATCGAGATCGTGCTCGATGTGTTCGAGCACCTCGAATGCCATCACCAGCCCAAAATGCCCACCCCAGTTCGCGCCCGGCTGTTCCACGAACCGGATGTCGCGGCCGGCTTCATGAGCCAGGGTGTCGGCGACTGCGCGAGCTGCCTCGGACATTTCGAGCGCTTGGCAGCGAAAACCGCGCGCGTCGAGCTCGTGCAGCAGCATGCCCGCTCCTGGGCCGATCTCCAGTGTCTCGCAGGGTTGGAGCGTCCGAAGTTCCCGCAATATTTGCGCACGCCGCAACAGGTATCTTGGTGCCGGTACCCAGCCATGTTCGGGGGCCGATGGGCCCAGGGTTGCATCAACGATCATTTGTTCTGCCCGTTTCAGGAAAGGTTTGCTCAACCATCGCAAGGAATTGTTCCGCGATGGCGGTGGAATCGATTTTTCCGCCAAGCACTTGGTGACAGGGTGGCGAGATAGTGTGCGCGGTTCCGATGCAATCGTGAATCGCATTGGCCAATGCCCGCGCGTCGCCGGCCTTGACCAGGCGTACGCAAGGGGGCCCGTCGGTGAGCAGTTCGCGGATGGCTGGGGAATCACGCGTCACCAGGGGAAGGCCACTTGCGACAATCTGGAACACCTTGTTCGGAATGACGCTGGCGGCCTTCTCCGAGGTTCCGAATATCCCGAGGCACACATCGGCCCGTTTGATCCATTCGTCTAGCTGGTCATACGGCACCCATTCCACCCAGTGCAGCGCAGACAGGGGATCCTCCGCGAGCATTGCACGTATGCGCGGTGCTTCCTGTCCGCGCCCTACCAGGGTCCATTGGATCGGTGCGTCGCGCAGCAGGCGTGCGGCTTCGATGATCGTGCCAATGCCGTGCAAGGGAATGAACTGCCCGTAGAACAGCACCTGCAGGCATTCGCCGGACGATTTGTGCGGGCTGCTCTGGAAGAAGGCTCGTTCGGCGCCAACCCAGACGTGTCCGACGGAGTTTGGGGCCAGCCGGAACAGCATCTCCATCCTCCGTGCATGGGCGGCGGTGTCCATGAAGGCAAGGTCCGCCGCACGCGAAGCCAGCCATTCACCTGCCCACAGCATCCAGGCCAATGGATTTCCGCGGCCAAGCAATCGGCGATCTTCGACAACCGTGTCGAATGCGGAGATGAACCAGTCGAATGCAATGCGCTTGCGACGCATCCACGCGAACGGACGGAGAACGAGTACGTCCAACTGGCCGGGGTAGGAAACGAGAACGAGGTCATGTGCCGGAACGCGCATGTAGCGCCAGATAAGCATCGGGTATGCGCCCAGCAGGCGCAGCCCGCGTCGCAACCATCCCCGCGCATCGCGCACCGCGCTTTTATCGTCGATGCTCCCCCAGAGATCCTTGTGGATTTCGATGATCTCGATGCCCAGCGCGTGCAATCCCTCGCGCACGATGCGGATGCGCGGTTTGCCAACGTCGTACGTGCCCCACAATACGATCTTCACGGTTTCTGTACCCGACGATGATCGATGGGGCAACGCGCAGATAGTGTCGGTCGATTCGTCAAATTCCGCATTCCCGGATTACGACGGCGCGATGGTCGTCGAAGGGAAGTCATGGCGTTTCGGAAGCAACAGAAAGCCGGCAATCAGGATCAGGACATCGCCCAAGGTCGTCGCGATGCGCAACGCGATGACGAGCACGCTTGCAGACGCCGCGGAGAATACTGGTGCGAGCATCAGCAGCATGAGGCCTTCACGTACACCCAGGCCGCCAGGCGCCCCCGGCGTCAGGAAGCCGACTACCCAAGCCAGCGCAAATACCGCGATCAGCAACCAGTAGTCGTGGGGCGCGTCCGGCAAAAGAAAATGCGCCAACACGATCAGCCCGATGCCCATGCAAACATACATGCAGCAATAAAGCACGAATGCACGTGCAAGACAGGCTTGCGGCGGCAGCATGGCGCCGTCGAGCGCCGGTGCGTATTTGGGAGCGAAACGCCTCAGCAGTGCAGGGGCGACTCGGCGGAAAACAAACAATCCCGCGCTCGCCAACAGAACCAGCAGTACGATCAAAGCCAACTGCCCGCCATGGCGACGTACCGCCTGCAAGCCGATTTCCGACAACGTCCCCGTGCCGACGCCCATCACCAGTGCAGCTGCGATCACAAACAGGGTTTCAAGGATCATTGTCACGGCAAGTGGACGCGCTGGTATGCCGCGTGCCAGCGACATGCCGGCGCGGCCGATGTATTGGGCGACATTGCCCGGTACGTACTTGGCGAACTGGGTGATGGCGACGATGCCGAAAAGTTCGCGCCACGGCCGATAGACGCCGAGGCCCTTCAGCAAGCCGTGCCAAGCCAGTGCCAGCAACGGTGCGCCGCATGACCACAAAACGGAGGCCAGCACGATACCCAATGCTGCGCGCGGGGTGGCGTAAACGGAAAGATCGTGCCCGCGCAGCGTGCGAATCACGTACCACACGAACAGGGCAGTGACGGCCAGTCCGGCAGTCATGCCCAGTGAACGATAGACGCGCTTCACGCCGGTGCTCCCGCTGCGGTTGCGCGCCGTGCTCGGCTCACACCGCCGCTTCCAGTTCCGGTACCAGCTTGAACAGGTCGCCGACGAGGCCGATGTCGGCGACTTCGAAGATCGGCGCGTCGGCGTCCTTGTTGATCGCGACGATGGTGCCGGCGTCCTTGATGCCGGTGAGGTGCTGGATGGCGCCGGAAATGCCGATGGCCATGTACAACTCGGGCGCGATGATCTTGCCGGTCTGGCCGACCTGCATGTCGTTGGGGCAGTAGCCGGCGTCCACCGCCGCGCGCGAAGCGCCGGCCGCGGCGTGCAGCTTGTCGGCGAGCTTGTAGATGATGTCGAAGTTTTCCTTCGAGCCGAGCCCGCGACCTCCTGAAACGACTTTTGCCGCGCTTTGCAGGTCGGGGCGCTCGCTGGAGGCTTGTTTCAGTTCGACGAACCGCGTGTGCGAAGGGATGGCGGCGTCGACAGACAAAGATTCGATTGGTGCAGCGTTGGCCGCGTCGCCAGCGGCAGGCCACGAGGCGGTACGCACGGTGCCGACCACGATTGCGTCAGTGGGTGCTTCGACCGTGACGATGGCGTTGCCGGCATAGATCGGGCGGGTGAAAGTATGTGCGCCGGTCACGGACATGATGTCGCTGACCTGGCCTACACCCAGCAGTGCGGCGACGCGCGGCGCGACATCCTTGCCGAACGTGGTGGATGGGAACAACAGATGTGTGTAGCCGTTCTTCGCGGCTGCCGCGATTTGCGGCGCCAGCACGGCGGCCAGCGCGTTCGCGTTTTCGGCGCGCGCGATGGTCAGCACTTTCGACACGCCGTCGAGCTTCGCGGCTTGCGCGGCGACGGCGTCGGGTGCGTCGGCCAGCACCAGCACGTCGATGCCGTCCGGCTTGATTTCTTTCGCGCAGGTGACGCAGCGCGCGGTCGAGGGGTTGAGTTGGCCGTTGAGGTGTTCAGCGACGATCAGGATTTTGCTCATGGATTTTTGATCCTGCGTGAATGCAGCAGCGGTGCTTCTTTCTTTCAGGTCGTCATTCCGGGGCCGCGCGCAGCGCGGAACCCGGAATCGGCCTCATCCAGCCGGAAAACCGATTCCGGGTTTCGTTCGCGAGGAAGCTGCGAACGGCCCCGGAATGACGGTCAAAAGGACTGGCGTACTCGGCGACGATGGCCATGGATGGATCACACCAATCCCTTCTGCTTCAACAACCCCACCAGTTCCGCGACGTCTTTCACCATCACGCCGCGCGAACGCTTGGCGGGCGGTGCGTAATGCGTGGTCTTGATCTCGCCGCCATGCTCGATGCCGAGCGTGGACAATTCGATCGTTTCGATCGGCTTGGACTTGGCCTTCATGATGTCCGGCAGCTTGATGAAGCGCGGCTCGTTCAAGCGCAGGTCGGTGGTGATGACCGCAGGGAGGTCGACCTCGATGGTTTCGAGGCCGGCGTCCACCTCGCGTGTCACGGTGGCCTTGTCGCCTGCCACTTCGAGTTTCGACGCAAACGTCGCCTGCGGGCGATCCCACAACGCGGCCAGCATCTGGCCGGTCTGGTTGCAGTCGTCGTCGATGGCCTGCTTGCCGAGGATTACGAGACCGGGTTGTTCCTTCTCGATCAGTTTCAGGAACGTGCGCGCGGCGGCGAGCGGTTGCACCGGATCGGGCGTGACCACGTGGATCGCGCGATTGGCGCCCATCGCCAGCCCATTGCGCAGGTGCGCCTGCGCATCGGCGGGCGCGATGGTCGCGATCACGACTTCCTCGGCGATGCCTTTTTCGCGCAGGCGCAGCGCCTCTTCCAGCGCGATATCGTCGAACGGGTTGGGCGAAAGCTTCACGCCATCGGTCACGACGCCGCTGCCGTCCGGTTTGACCTGGATGCGCACGTTGTAATCGACGACGCGCTTGTATCCGACCAGAATCTTCATCGGGAATCCCTTGCGTGCGGCCCGCGTGCGGCAGGCCCGAAATCAACGCGTCATTGTAACCGACGTCAAAAGCCATCCCCTCATCGCGCTTCGCGCGCGTTCGCTGACGCTCCGCCCTTCGCAAGCGAAGGGGGAAGACAAGCGCCAGTGCCCTATCCTCGTCACCCCCTTCGGAACGAAGGGGGTCGCGCCGCAGGCGCGGGGGGATGCCGTCATGCTTCGCGGACCTGCGCGGCCTCGGTGTGGCTGAAGAAGCGCGCGTACAACACGAGATAGCCGAGTTGCAGCGCGGCGCCCAGCAGGAATGGCAAGGTCAGGTATCCGGCATGGAACAGCGCGCCTCCGATCGCGGGACCGATCGCGCGCGGCAGCTGGATCGAGATGTTCTGCAGGCTCGAAGCCAGCCCGCGCCGTTCCGCGCGCGTGAGTCCCGCCGCCAGCGCCTGGCGAAGGCCGCCGGTGCCGCGGTTGGAGATGCCGCGCGCAATGTATAACCCCATCGCCGGCCAGAACCACGGCACCAGCGGCATCGCCACCAGCAAGGCAATGCCTGCGCCGCGCATCCACAGCACGGTGCGCATGATCCCGTGGCGGCGCGCGATCCCGCCCGCGAGGAACGAGCCCCCGCCGCCGGCCAGCAGGCCCAATGCGATGCCGGGGCCGATGTCGATCAGGCCGCGCTGGAACTTGATTGCAAACCAATAGGCAATTAGCGGTCCGATCAGGCCGATGCCTAGGCCGTTCAGGGAATTGGCCAGCACCAACTTCGCCAGCAGTGCGTTTTCCTTGCGGCGGATCGCGCGCGCGCCGGCATCGATATCACGCGTTTGCGCGAACGTGACGGGTTCATGCGCCAGCCACATCAACGTGAAACTCGCGAGCGACCCCGCCAGCGGCAGCACGAACAGCAGGCGATAGTCGGACGCGTTCATTGCGTGGCCCATCCACCACGCCGGCAGCGCCGCCAGCAGCGCGCCGATGCCCATGCCGATGAAGCCGACCGCGCTGTTGGCGCTGAAGATGCGGCCGCGCCGCTGCATCGGCAGTTCGATCGCGAGCCACGCCTGTTCGACCGGCGAGAACGGCCCGGCCGAGCCGTTGGCACCGCGCCCGAACCCGCCGATCACCGCGGCCGCGATGAGCAGCCACGGCGTCGTGGTCAGCATCGCGATCAGCGCGACCAGCGCCTGCAACGCGTCATAGGCCAGCAGGAAGGCGCGCCTTCCGCCGCGATCGCTCAGCGGCCCGATGATGATCGTGAGCAAGGTGCCGAACAGCAGCGCACCCATCAGCACCGCGCCGATCGAAGTCGCGGTCCAGCCGAGCGCATGCAGGTACAGCGTGAACGCCGCCACCATCGCGCCCTGGCCGATGCTGCGCGCCGCGCGCATGCCGATCAGAAGGCGTACGTTGCGGGGAAGCGGTGGGTTCGCGGAATTGACCGATGCGTGGTCCATCAACCTGCCATGATGCCTGCGCAAGTCTGTCCGCGCGAAAAGCCATCCCCCTCTCGCGCTGCGCGCGCGTTCGCTTCGCTCCGCCCTTCCTTCGGAAGGGGGAAGATGAGCACGCAGCTTCATGTTGCGATCACCCTCTTCGAAACGAAGGGGGAAGACGAGCATTTCACCCCCTTCCGCAGGAAGGGGGTCGATGCTGCCTGCCACAGGCAGGCAGCATCGGGGGGATGTCAGCCGGCAAGCGCTCGTTGCATGATCACGCGTGAGAATCGCTCCGCCACACCATCGCCGTGGGCGGCAAACACCGAGGGCTCGACCAGTTCCAATTCCAGTACGCGCGGCGCGCCGTCGTCGCCGCGCACCAGGTCCACGCGCGCGTACAACAGCGGCTTGTCGAACGCGATCGCGGTCAGTGCGCGTTGGGCGACATCCAGCTCGTCTGGTGATGGCGTGCGCGGTTCGATGATTTCCTCGGCGTACAGTCCGGTCGTCGAGCCCTCTCCGCGCTTCAGTAGCGGGCCCTTGCGGATGGCGTGCGAGAACGCGCCGTCGAAGAACAGCAGCGCGGTCTCGCCATGTTCGTCCACGCGATCGAGATAGGGCTGCAGCAACACGCTGCGATGCTTGTCCAGCAACCGTTGAACGTGGACGACGATTGCGTCGCGATTCTCGCGCGCGTGCCGCTGCGCGTCACGCGAACCCGCGCCAACCGCGGGCTTGACGACAATGTCGCGCGCAGCGGGATACGCCGCCAGCAAGGCATCGACGGCCGCTGTGGTATTCCCGCCCGGCTCGACGAACGTACTCGGCACCACCGGTACGCCGACGCGCGCGAGATCGCCGAGGTAATGCTTGTCGGTATTCCAACGGATCACGTCGAGCGGGTTCAACAATCGCGTTTGCCGTGCGACCGCTTCCGCCCACGCGAGGAATTCCGGCAACCGTTCGAAGTAATCCCAGGTCGAGCGCAACAAGACGAGATCGAAACGCGACCAGTCGATCGCATCGTCGTCCCAGTCGACTTCTTGCGCATCCGTACCCGCGCTGTGCAGCGCGGCCAGCAACAAAGGCATGTCGTAGTCGGTGCCGCGCGCTGCGCGCGCGGTGACGAGGGCGATGCGGAGGGCTGTCATCGAATGGGCAGGGCGCGGCCGGAAGCAGTACGCAGGCTAACACGCACGTTGCGTGCTCCGGATGCCGAAATCATCGCCGGCCGCCGCAGGCGATGACGCGATGTGCCTATTGCGCGTGATCGGGGCGCCAGCCAGCCACGCCCGCCCGCCACTTGACGAAGGCGATCCAGTCCGCGGTCAGCAAGTCGGTCTGGGTGCGGGTGGAGCCGATGCCGTGGCCCGCCTGCGCATCGACGCGAAGCAGCACGGGATTGGGCGAACCGGACGCCACCAGGCCTGCGGCAAACTTGGCCGGAGACCAGGGCGCGACACGCGGGTCGTTCAACCCGGTGGAGATCATCACTGCCGGATAAACCGTTCCGCGCTTCACGTGCTGGATCGAATCCTCGGCGTACAGATCTTCGAAGCCCTGTCTGGTCGTGATCGTGCCGAATTCGGGAATGTTGTCCGGACCGTTGGGCGAGAGCTCCATCCGCAGCGTGTTCGCGGCGGGCACAACGTCGATCACGCCCGCGAACAGATCGGGCCGTTCGGTCATCGCGCGGCCCATCGTGATGCCGCCGGCCGATCCGCCGAGGATGAACAATTTGTCCCTGGTGGTGATGCCGCGCGCGACCAGATCCTCGCCGCAGGCGATCAAATCCTGCCAGGTGTTGTGCTTGTTGGCGTCCTTGCCGCCGAGGCGCCAGGCCTCACCCTTTTCGCCGCCGCCGCGCACGTGGCAGATGCCGTAGGCAACGCCTTCCTTCATGAAGGCGGCACGCCGCGAGCTGAAATCGGCAAGTTCGGAAATGCCGTACGAGCCGTAAGCCTCGACGACGGCAACCTGCGGCGTTGTGGCGCCTTTGGGCCGGATCAGCGACAGCGGCACCATGGTGCCATCGTGCGCCTTCGACTGCAGGTCACTGACCACGAAGTTCGCGGGATCGATGTTGCCACGTACACCCAGATGCAGGTCGGTGAACTTGCCCGTCGCCGCGTCGTAACGATATTCGGTCGGCGGAAGCACCCAACTCGACAGGTCGAATACGATCCCGGGCTTCCTGGGATCGGTGAACGCGTCGGCAATGTGGCCCTTGACCGGCAGGTCGATCGTTTCGATTTTCCCGCTGCCGGCGGGAATGCGCAGGAGTTCCGAGTACGCACCGCGGCGGCCCAGCACGTAAAGCGCGTCGGATGCGGCATGGATGCCCTCGATCACGCGCGCCGGTTGGGCCGGTACCAGCACCTGTGCGGACGCAAACGGCGCGCCGGCGCGCAGTGCGAGCACCTGGAACGTCGGCGCGTCCTTGTGCGACAGCAGGAAGATTTCGTCGCCGCGCATTTCTTCGCTGGTCACGTCGTCGCTGCGGTCCACCAGGAGTTTCCACGGCGCTTCCGGACTCGCGGCATCGGCCACCGGCGCCGTCCAGATCTTGTGCTCGTTCTGCACGCCGTTAATCGACACCAGCATCGCGACGGACGAACCCGGCGAGGTGAGCACGACCGGGAACACCTCTGGCGTGATTTTCGCCGTGCCCATGCCGGGCCCGGCCACCACCACGGGCGCCGATGCCATGTTCCAGGCTTCGGCCGTCGAATACTTGTACTTGTCGGTCGCGGGTTCGCCGGGCGCGAGCTTCTTCAGGCGATTGAAGAAGACGGTGTTCGAATCATTGCTCCACCCCGTGGCCGGAAACTGCACACGGTCGACAGGGCTGGCGATGGGCTTTCCGGTCGCGGCGTCGTACACCGTGAGGCTGGCATTCTCCGAACCGCCTTCGGACACACCCACCGCGACCTTCGATCCGTCGGGCGAAGCGAGCATGTAATTGACCGCATAGGGTTTGCCATCGTGCGCGGCCATGACCTTGGCGATGTCCACGATCTTGCGGCTGCCTTGCGCGTCCCTGGCCACCACGTCGAAATTGTCCGCGCCTGGCGCGCGCTCCTGATAAAAGACGCGGCCGTTGTAACTTGCGTAGCCCTGGATGAAGCCGAAGCTGCCGGAGAACGCGGATACGCGCTTCTGCAACGCAGGCAGCGGCGCGATCGCGTCCATCACCTTGCGCGTGTACGCGCCCTCGGACTTCATCCACGCGATGGTCGCGGGATCGAGTTTCTCCATGTAGCGGTAGTTGTCGGTGACCCGCACGCCCCACAAGGTTTCGGTCACCGGCTTGACCGGTGCGGGCGGCGGCGGGGCGCCGACGCCGAGCGGAGCCAGCGCGTCGGTCGCGGCCGAGGCGGGCGAGCCTACGGCAAGCGCGGCTGCGAGTGCGAGAACGGAAACTGCGGCAAAACGTGCGGAACGCATGACCCGCCCTCCTGATCGTTGGCCCCGCGAGTCTAGTCCTTCCGTTCGCGAAAGCTACAGGTTCTGGTAGTTGGGGCCGCTGCCGCCTTCCGGCGGCACCCAGGTGATGATCCGGTACGGGTCCTTGATGTCGCACGTCTTGCAGTGCACGCAGTTGGCTGCGTTGATCTGCAGGCGCAGCGACGGCGCATCATTGCTGCCGGATTCCTCGACGATCTCGTACACGTTGGCGGGGCAGAAGCGCTGGCAGGGGTTGCCGTACTCGACCGTGCAGCGGTCGATGCAGATGTTCGTGTCGGCGACGTGCAGGTGCACGGGCTGGTCTTCATCATGCTCGGTCGCGGCGAAATACACGGCGGCCAGGCGATCGCGCGGCGGCAGCGTGCGTTCGGTCCAGCCGGGTTCGCGCTTCGAGGTTGCATTCGGGCCGGGGCGATTCTGCTTCGTCGCAGGCGGATCGAGTTTTCCCAGCGACGACCAGTCGGCGTGGTTCTTCAGCGTCCACGGCGACAATCCCGCGGTCACGGTTTCCCATGCGGCGTTGAACAGGCCGCGCCACAAGCCGCCGTTGAAACCCGGGCGGATGTTGCGCACCTTGTGCAGTTCCTTCGCGATGCTTGATGCGCGCAGCCGCGCATCGAAACCTTGCGACGATTGCTTCTCGGCGAAATGCTCCGCGGCCAGCACCCCCGAACGTATCGCCTGGTGCGTGCCCTTGATCTTGGGCACGTTCATCAATCCGGCCGCATCACCGATCAGGATGGCGCCCGGCATTTCCGTATTCGGCAGCGATTGCAGGCCGCCCTCGATCAATGCGCGCGCGCCGCCGGAAACGATGGTGCCGCCTTCCAGCAGCGGCTTGATCCGTGCGTGGTTCTTCAGTTGCTGGAACGCTTCCCACGGCCGGAACAGCGGGTCGGAATAATCAAGACCCGCGACGAAGCCGATCGCGATGCGATCCTTGTCCAGTTGATAGATGAAGCTGCCGCCATAGGTGCGGTTGTCGAGTGGCCAGCCGAGCGTGTGGGTGATGTGACCGGGCTGCACGCGGCCTGGCGGCAGTTGCCACAGTTCCTTCAGGCCGATGCCGTAGGTTTGCGGATCGGAGTGCTTGTCGAGCCCGTATTTCTCGATCAGCGTTTTGCTGACGCTGCCGCGGCAGCCTTCGGCCAGCACCGTGAGTTTCGCGAGGATGTCGATGCCCTGCGTGTAACCGGGCTTGTGCGTGCCGTCTTTCGCCACGCCCATGTCGCCGATGCGCACGCCCGCGACCGCGCCCGCGTCGTCGAACACCGCATCGGCCGCGGCGAAGCCGGGGAACACATCGACGCCCAAGCCTTCGGCCTGCGGTGCCAGCCATGCACACAGCGCGCCCAGCGATACGATGAAATTGCCCGCGTTGTGCATCTGCGGCGGCGTGGGCAGCTTCGTCGCGCGCTTGGCGTCGCGCAACCACAGGAATTCGTCGTGCACGGCCGGCACGCAGATCGGAGGCGGAGCGTCGCGCCACTTCGGCAGCAAGGCATCCAGCGGGGCGGGTTCGATCACTGCTCCGGAAAGAATGTGTGCGCCGACGGTCGAGGCCTTCTCGATCACGCACACGCGGGTATCGGGCTTGAGCTGCTTCAGGCGGATCGCGAAGGCGAGCCCCGCCGGGCCGGCGCCCACCACGACCACGTCGTATTCCATCGTTTCGCGTTCGCTCATGGCCGGATCCCGTCACGTTTTCGTTCCAGCCCATCATTGTCTTGGGTTCCCGAGCGGGCGGCAAACCCGCATAATCGGGGCCCCCGGGAGGATCAATGAGCGCAATCGAAGACGGCGAAATGCTGGGGCAGGAAGCGTTGCGACGCGGGAGCGTGTGGCAATGCCTGCACTGGCTTGCCGCGGGCCGCGCCACGTCCGAGGCGCTGGCCGAGGCCTGCCTGAATGCGATCGAGCGGCGGAACCCCGAGCTGCGTGCGTTTGTGGACGTACGGCCCGATATCGTGCTCGACCAGGCCGCGAGTGCGCAGCGCCGACGCCGCGAGGGCCCGATCGGACGACTGGACGGGATTCCGGTTGCGATCAAGGACAACTTCGATGTGGCGGGTTATCCGACGCGTGCGGGCCTGCCGACACGTGACGAACATGTCGCCCGCAACGACGCCCACGCGGTGGCGCGACTGCGCGTGGCCGGCGCGGTGCTGCTGGGCAAGACCAATCTGGACGAAGGCGCGTTGGGCGCTGCCACCCGCAATCCGCATTTCGGCACCACGCGCAATCCGTTCGATCTGAATCGTGTCGCCGGTGGTTCATCCGGTGGTTCCGCCGCGGCGGTGGCGGCGGGCCTGGCGCCGGTCGCGATCGGTTCCGACACGCTGGGTTCGGTGCGCATCCCCGCGAGTTACTGCGGCGTGTTCGCGCTGAAGCCCACGCACGGCGAGATTTCCGCGCGCGGGCTGGTGCCGGCGGCGCGGCGATTGGATGCGGTCGGCATTCTTGGCCGCAGCGTCGGCGACCTGGTGGTGATGTTGCAGGTGCTGGCGGGTTACGACGCCGACGATCCGCGTTCGCGCCGGCGCCGCGTCGCGCTGCAGCCGCCGGACTGGGATCCCAGCCATTTGCGTTGCGGGGTGTTGCCCGACCTTGCGTCCATCGGTGTGGAACAGCCCGTGGTCGATGTGTTCAACGCCGCGTTGGCGCGGCTCGAGCGCGAACTCGGCGAACGCCAGGCGCTGGATTTCTCCGACTGGCCGTTCCAGAAGATGCGTCGCGCGGGGCTGTTGCTGATGGAGGCGGAAATGCGCAACACCTTCGCGGACGATCTTGCGGACACGGCGCATCCGGTTTCCGAAAATTTCCGCACGATGCTCGATTACGCCGCGCGCAAGTCGGCGGCCGACTATGCGCAGGCCGATCGCATCCTCGACTTCGCGGTGCTGAAGGCGCGCCGGGTGTTCTCGCGTGTGGACGTGCTGGTATTGCCGACCACGCCGCAGGGCGCGTTCCCGATCGACGCACCGGTACCGGCGTCGCAGGCCGACCTCACCGCATTCGCGAGTCTTTCCGCGTGCCCCGCGGTCAGCATTCCGATGGGCACGCTTCCCAATGGCATGCCGATCGGCATGCAGTTCGTCGGCGCGCCGGGTTCCGATCTGCGCCTCCTGGAGCTCGCGGAAGTGTGCGCGTCCGCGCTGGATGCCGCGCCGGCCTATCCCGTCGAGGCGTGAGCGATCACGGGTTGATCGCGTGGCCTGCTCTGGTAGGGCGGGTGACAACCCGCCTTTCGTGGGCACATCACTCGGCGGGATTGCTCGCATCATCCCTGATGCTCACCCCTCGCTCGCGCTCGGGGCCGGCCTGCGGCCGTCCAAATTCGTTCCAGACGAATTTGTCGCTGCGCTGCTTCCGCCCTACACTTCTTGACGCGCTCGGTATACCCAGCACCCTGCTTGCTGAAAGCGAATCAATCCGTGCGAGCGTCAGCGTCCTCGCGAGGACTTGTCCTCTTCGCCGGCGGAACTCTCCGCCGCCTGATCGCGATTCGAGACATCGAGCGTCCAGGCGACGACTTGCTGCGCGAGCGCGTCATCGGCTGCACCGAATGCGGCCACGATCTGCGGCACGTCCGTGCCGGAGGGAGTCTGCGTGATCACGAAGCTGCGGGTCGCCAGCAGGTTGCGCGCGCCGCCGCGCCGCAGTTGTGCGTCGAGGCGCACGACCACCACGGGCGCTCCATTTCGGTATTCCGACTGGAACGCACGCAGGTCGCCGCTCAGCGAATAGTCGGACGCGAAATGATCATCGTCGGTGGTGACGGCTGGAAGTTTCGCCGCCATGAAGGCATCGACCAACCGGTGGCGGACCAGCAGCGCGGGCGCTTCGCTCCAGCGCGCGCCCTTGTAGGTGCTGATCTGTCCGGGTTCGGGCATCACCACGATGCCGGTCCCGTCGAGCGGGCCGGTGGTATTGGGTGCGTCCACGCGCAGGCTGAACCCGGCCGCCGTCGCGGGCGCGGCGATGGCGGATTCTTCCGGTTGCCAGATCTGCACGGATTCGCGCTTGGGCAGCACCGAGCAGGCGGCGAGCAGCGCGGAAACGGCGCACGAAATAACCACCAGACGCGCGGGGGAGAACAACTTGGGCACGGTCATGTTGGTCTCCTCAGTGTTTCGGCGTGAATTCGGAAGGTTGTTCGCGGCCGAACAGATAGCCGGCCGGATTGGCTTGCAGCTTGCTGGTCAGCTGGTGGATGTCGCGCAGGGTCGAACGCAGTTCGCGCAGTGCGGGGCCGATCTGGTCCACGCCACGCAACCCGGATTGCAACGAACCCTGGTTGTCCTGAAGCAATTTGTCGAGGGTTTGCGTGGTCTGCTGCAGCGATGCCATTGCGGCCGCCGCGCGATCCAGCGTTTCGCGGCCGGGACCGTTGACCAGCTTGTTGGCGCCCGCGAGCGTCTGATTGAGTTCCTTCGACGCAGCCGCTGCTTCCTTGATCAGCTCGCGCAAGTCGTTGCGCTCGGAAGCCAGCGTGCTGGTGGTCTGGTTGATGTTTTGCAGCGTGTTGTTGATGCGATCGACGTTCTGCTCGGAGACGATCTTGCCGAGCCGGTCGAGGATGCCGTTGAGCGAGGTGACTACGTCGCTGCCGGAGGAGAGCAGCGCGCTCAACGCCGAGGCTTCGGATTTGATCTCGGGCACCGGGTTGTCGGGGGTAGGCATCAGCGGCTTGCTGGTCGGCGAGCCGCCGCTCAATTGCACGAAGGCGACGCCGGTCAGGCCGAGCAGGCCCAGCTTGGCACGCGTATCCACCTTGATCGGCGTGTCGGCCGCCACCTGGATGCGCGCCAGCACCTTGCGCGGATCCTTCGGGTCCAGTTTCAACTGGCTGACCTCACCGATCTGGATGCCGTTGTACTGCACTGGGCTGCCCTTGGACAGGCCGGTTACCGATTCGGTGAACACGATGTCGTAATAGCTGTACTGCCGGTTGAGGCTGGTCTTGCCCAGCCACAGCGCGAACAGCAGCACCAGCGCCACCACCACCAGGGTGAAGGCGCCGATCAGGACGTGATGGGCCTTGGTTTCCATGTCGTTACCTCATGCGATCGCGTGGATGGCTTCCGCTGCCCGTCCGCGCGGCCCGTGAAAATAATCGCGTATCCAAGGGTCGTCGAAGCTTTCGACCTTGTCCAGCGCGTCGGCCACGATCACGCGCTTGTGCGCGAGCACCGCCACGCGATCGCAGATCGCGTGCAGGGAATCGAGATCGTGGGTGATCATGAATACGGTCAGGCCCAGCGCGTCGCGCAGGGTGCGGATCAACTGGTCGAACGAAGCCGCGGCGATCGGGTCGAGCCCGGAAGTCGGCTCGTCGAGGAACACGATATCCGGATCCAGCGCCAGCGCGCGCGCGAGTCCCGCGCGCTTGACCATGCCGCCGGAAAGTTCGGAGGGATATTTGTGGCGCACCTCGGGCGTCAGGTCCGCGAGCGCGATCTTCAGGGCCGCCACGCGCAGCGCGTCATGCAGCGACAGGTTCGTGTGTTCCATCAGCGGCACCCGCACGTTCTCGCTCACGGTCAGCGAGGAGAACAGCGCGCCGTTCTGGAACAGCACCCCGCAGCGGCTTTCGATCGCGACGCGCCGGTGTTCCGGCAGGTCGTGCAGGTTTTCACCGAACAGGCGCACGCTGCCGGCGTCGGGCCGGCGCAGGCCGAGGACGGTTCGCAGCAGCACCGACTTGCCGGTGCCGGAGCCGCCGACCACGCCCAGGATTTCTCCGCGGTAGACGTCGAGGTCCAGGTTTTCGTGCACGACCTGTTCGCCGAATTGGCTGCGCAGGCCGCGCACCTCGACCAGCGTGTCACGCGGTTTGGCGGTTGCGGCGACGGTCACCAGTTCATCTCCATGAAGAACAGCGCGGCGATGGCGTCCACCACGATTACCAGGAAGATCGATTGCACCACGCTTGAAGTGGTGCGCTCGCCCACCGACTGCGCGCTGCCCTGAACCTTGAAACCCTCGAGGCAGCCGATCACCGCGATCAGGAACGCGAAGATCGGCGCCTTGGACAGCCCCAGCCACAGGTAGCGCAGCGGGGTGTCGGTCTGGAACACCGAGATGAACATGGTCGGCGTGATGTTGAGCGCGAACCAGCACACCAGCCCGCCGCCGACCACACCGGCCAGGACGGCCAGGAACGTCAGCAACGGCGTCACGATCATCAGTGCCAGGACCCGGGGCAACACCAGCAATTCCATCGGGTCGAGGCCCATGGTGCGCATCGCGTCGATTTCCTCGCCGACTTTCATCGAACCGATCTGCGCGGTGAATGCGCTGGCGGTGCGGCCGGCCAGGATGATCGCGGTCAGCAGCACGCCGAGTTCGCGCAGGAAGGCGTAGGAAACCAGGTCCACGGTGAACACGGTGGCGCCGTAACGCTGCAGCGCGGTGGCGCCGAGGAACGCGATCACCGCCCCGATCAGGAACGACAGCAGTACCACGATCGGCACCGCATGCAGGCCGGTCTGTTCCATGTGCGCGATCAACGAGGTGACGCGCCAGCGCCTGGGGCGAAGCAGGACGCGCGCCTGCGTTTCCAGCGTCATGCCGATGAAGGCCAGCAGTTTGGCGCCGAGGTTTCCGACATGCACGACGGTGACGCCGATGTCGGCCAGCATGTCCACGAAGCCGAAATTGCGCGGTGGCGGCGGACGGTGCGCGTAGATTTCCGCGACCGCCTCGCTGACGGTGTCGAGCAGGCCGCGCAGCTCGTGCGGCACGTCGCGGTCATGCTCGGCCAGCCACTGCAGGCACTTCGGGCCAAGTGCCACCGCGATCAATCCTGCGCCCGCGGTGTCGATCCGCCCAACGTCGTTGAAATCGACGTCGGGCGTTTCCGGCAGGTGCGGTTTCAGTGAGTCGAGTTGTGCTTCGAGTTCGGCGAAGTGCGGCAAGGTCCAGTCGCCGGTGAAGCGCAGCACGTTTTCGCCGGTCTCCGGCAGCGGCAGCCATTCCACGATGCCGGGCGTCGTCTGGGACCGGTCCATCCCCGCAATTTAGCAGCACTGGCCCGCTCGAAGTGTGCCAGGTGCGATTCGGCGTGCGCGCCGCGATAATTCCCGCTCATTCCAGCGGACGCTCAACACGCATATAGTTCGACGATGACAAATGCGTGCGTTCGAGCGGATGTTCGATCGTACGGAATTTGGCGCCGCTGAATTTGCACGTTTCAACGGACGTCGGACCACCATGAAGTTCGCGTCGCCAGTCGCGACCCGATGAGAAATGATGCCATGACCAAGCAGACCATCCTCAACGCCACCCATCGCGCCGCCGGCGCGAAGATGGTGGATTTCGGCGGTTGGGACATGCCGCTCAATTACGGCTCGCAGATCGAGGAGCACCACGCGGTGCGCCGCGACGCCGGCATGTTCGACGTCTCGCACATGACCGTGGTGGACCTGCACGGCGCACGTTGCCGCGAGTTTCTCCGGCACCTGCTGGCCAACGACATCGATAAATTGAAAAAGCCAGGCAAGGCGCTCTACTCGTGCATGCTCAACGAGCGTGGCGGCGTGATCGACGACCTGATCACTTATTTCCTCACCGAAGATTTCTTCCGCATGGTGGTGAATGCCGCGACCCGCGACAAGGATCTCGCGTGGATCGAGAAGCAGGCGGCGGCGTTCGGCGTGAAGGTCACCGAACGCCCCGAACTGGCAATGATCGCGGTGCAGGGGCCGAACGCGCGCACGAAGGTGCTGGCGCTGCTCGATGCCGGCGATCGCGGGCGCGTGGAAAAGCTGGGCCGTTTTGCCGTCGCCGAAGCGCACGGTCCGGACGGCATGCCACTGTTCGTGGCGCGCACCGGCTACACCGGCGAGGATGGCTTTGAAATCATCGTGCCGGAACAGGACGCCGTGACATTGTGGAATGCGCTGTCGGCGGCCGGCGTGCATCCGGCGGGCCTGGGTGCCCGTGACACGCTGCGGCTTGAAGCCGGCATGAATCTGTATGGCCAGGACATGGATGAAGACACCACGCCGTGGGAGGCGGGTCTCGCCTGGACGGTGTCGCTGGATGAGGGTCGCGACTTTATCGGCCGCACCGCACTGGGAAAGCAAAAGTCGGACGGTGTGCCGCGCGAACTGATCGGCGTAGTGATGGACGACAAGGGCGTGCTGCGGCATGGCCAGCGCGTCGTCACCGGCAAGGGCGATGGAGAAATCCTCTCTGGCATCTTTTCCCCCACGCTGGGCAAGGCCATCGCGTTTGCCCGGGTGCCGGCGGGGGCGCGCGACGATCTGCGCGCGGACATCCGCGGCCGGGAGCTTCCGCTGCGAACGGTGAAATACCCGTTCGTGAGGGATGGCCAACCCTGCGAAGGAATCCAGGCGCCTGCGCAATTACGGCAGTTCGATTCGCCATCTTTTTCCGGGTCCGCGGACGTGGGTAGAATCATGGGTCTCCCGACCAAAGAAGGACACGTGTCATGAGCGAGATTCCCGGTGACCTCAAATTCCAGAAGTCGCACGAATGGGTGCGGGTCGAGGAAAACGGGCGCGCGCGTGTCGGCATTTCCGATCACGCCCAGGGTTTGCTGGGCGACCTCGTCTATGTCGAGCTGCCCAAGGTGGGTGACAAGGTCGAAGCCGGCGCTGGTTGCGCGGTGGTCGAGTCGGTGAAGGCCGCGTCGGATGTCTATGCGCCGGTCAGCGGTGAAGTGGTCGAGGTGAACGAAGGGCTCGCCGACAAACCGGAAACCATCAACGAGGACGCGTTCGGCGATGGCTGGTTGTTCGTGATCAAGCTCGCCGATCCGGACGAAGTGGATGCGTTGCTCGGTCCGGACGATTATGCGGAACTGATCGAGAACGACGAGCATTGATGCATCGAGTCGGCGACGCGATCGGCGTCGTCGATGTCTCTCGACGGATGCGTTTGGCGCGAAATCGCGCACTGCGCGAAAAAATTTTCGTGCAGCGGTTTGTCCATCATTCAGCCTGATTCGCCGCGCGCACTCTGCATCGAGTTTGCCATCGTTGTACGTCGCGCTTTCGTTCCAGAATGCGCCACGCTGCGATGCTTGTGCATCGTGCAAGCCAGTATTCATGCGGGTTTGCGCGATTGCGCATCGGGCGCGCGGGAAATTCGTTTGGGCGTCTATACGTCCTTTGACGGGATCGCGTCATGGTGTCCGGTGCCATTCCATCGCGACCGGATCGCCGGCAAGGCAACTGCAAGGGCTTCATTTGCCGCAAAAAATTGATTGACACCATGTTTGCGTGGGGCTAGCTTTCCGCCCGACGACATGTCGCAAGAAGGAAACATGCCGACTGCCAAGTACATAAAGCCGTACATCGAGCACGGTTCCAAATCCGAGAAGGTTCGGAAGATCACCGTCTCGATTCCGCTGCATGTACTCCGGCTGCTTTCCGACGAGCGTACACGTCGTCAAGTGTCCAACCTGCGGCACGCCACGAACAGTGATCTTTTGTGCGAGGCGTTTCTGCATGCGTTCACTGGGCAACCACTGCCAACTGATGAGGAGCTGAGACGAACCATGGCTACCAAGAAAGCTGCGAAGAAACCCGCCAAGAAGGCGGCCAAGAAGTCTGTCCGCAAGTCCGCCAAGGCGAAGACCGCCACGGCACGCAAGACCGCACGCAAGACGGTGCGGAAGGCTGCGAAGAAAGCAGCGAAGAAGCCGGCACGCAAGCGCGCTGCCAAGAAGACCGCACGCAAGCGCACCGCGAAGAAGGCCGTGATGGCCAAGACGGCGCGCGCCAGCAAGACCAAGCGTGCGAAGAAAGCGAAGAAGTAAGCAAGCCAAGAAGCAAGCACGTAGCAACTGTTTCACGTTGTCTTCGACACCATAACCACAAGCCTGCCTTCCCCGCGATGCCCAGCGCGGGGATGCGGGCAATCCGCATGACGTTGGCCCCGGTCCTGCCGGGGCTTTCCGTTTTCGGGTGGCCCTCGCGTCGCTGGCCCCGGCGGGCTCAGCGCCCGCGCCGACGGTCGCAGGTGAACTGCCTAGTGTCGACCGCGTCACATCCTGCCGAATGGCCCTTGCTGCAACTTCGCACAGGCCGGAGCATGGTCGCGTGAATGGAACGATTCGTGCATGCCCCGGGAACCGAATCTCTCCCTTCGCATACAGGTGGACCGCATGATCACTTTCGATTCCAGTCGCAACGAACCAGCTTCCGCGAGGCACTTCGGCGCGATGCGCGGACTCGGGGTAGCCGTGGGCATGGCACTGCTGCTGGCCGGTTGCGGCAAGGGCGAGGGCCCGGTCTCTTCGGCGCCGGTTGCGTCGGTCAAACCCGCGGCTTCGGCGCCCGCGTCCACTGCACCTGCGGAACTGCCTGCCGCCACGCCTTCATCGGCAAGTTCGGCGGCGGAAGCGCAGGCTGCCGCCCAGGCAAAGGCCAAGTTGTCGAGCATGAGCGTGACCGAATTGCTGTCGGCGGCGCGCGACGCCTACGCTCAACATCGACTGGTGGCCCCGGCTGGCGACAATGCGATGGAATACTACGAAGCGGTGCTGGCGAAGGATCCGAAGAACCAGGTGGCCAAGGATGCCTTGCGCGAAACCTTCCCGTTCGGAGTCCCCGACGTGGAGAAGGCGATTTCGCAGAACAATTTTGTCGACGCCAACCGTGAGATCGACGTGCTGTCCAAGGCTGATCCCACCAATTACACGTTGACGTTGTTGCGTTCGAAACTCGACGCGCAGCAGAAGTTGCAGGCGCGCCAGCAGCAGGAAGCGCAGCAGAAGGCGCAGCGCGCGGCGGAACTCGCCACGGCGCAGCAGACTGCCGCGGCCAAGGCTGCCGCCGACAAGGAAGCGGCCGCCAAGCTGGCGGCGCAGCAGGCAGTGCAGCAGGCCGCAGCAGCGAAAGCGGCACCGCCGCCGAAGCCCGCCGCGGCAACGGCGGCGCCCAAGGCTGCCGGTGTCACTCGCGGTGCCCAGATGGTGAAGGCTGCAGCGGCGCAGTACCCGCTCGCGGCCGCGCGCAACCAGACCTCCGGGTACGCGGTCGTGGAATTTACCGTAACGTCCACCGGTTCGGTGACCAGCGCACACGTGGTCGAATCGTCGCCGCGCCGCGTCTTCGACCAGGCAGCGATCCGCGCAGTCGAGCAATCCACCTACAAGCCCGCGTTGAAGGATGGCGACCCGGTTTCCGCGGTGCTGCAGCGTCGCGTCGACTTCAAGTTTGGTGGGTGAAATCGCGCTTCGCGCGATTTCAGGCGCGACATGGATGTCGCGCCGGTGAATACCGCACCATGGATGGCTGCTCGCCTGACGCCTCATCGCGCTTCGCGCCGGTGAATACCGCACCGTGGATGGATGCTCGCCTGACGCCTCATCGCGCTTCGCGCCGGTGAATACCGCACCGTGGATGGCTGCTCGCCTGACGCCAACATCGTTGGCCGCGCTGTTTCAGGCGCGGCACGGGCGAGGCGGAAGCGGCCGAGACACACTCCACGGCCCGCCGAGCGCCGAAGCGGACTTTTCTTGTGGAACGGGATGCGGAACAAGAAAGCCGCACCGGTGTAGCTGCGCCAAGGGACGGTTGCCTGCCGATGGCAGCAGACGTCAATGCTTGTGCTTCGTCCGCCGCGCATGCCGCGGCTTGCGTGCAGGGTGCTCCGGCCGATCCAGTTCGGCCCAGTCCTCGTGCGGCAGTCCGAGCAGGTCGTCCAGCAGCATCGGCATCAGGCCGGCCGGCGTATTGCTTTCACAATTCCACAGCACCACGACGCCGGCATGGTATTTCGGGAAGAACCCGATCATCGAGCGATAGCCTTTCACGGCGCCGGCGTGGAAGATCAGCGTTTCGCCGGCGTAGTCGTACACGCGCCAACCCAGTGCGTACGATGCCTTCTTCACGCGCGCGCGCCGCCAGTTGGAAAACATCCGCTCGGTCGGGGTATCGATGATCGGCGAATGCAGTACTTCCAGCAGGGAATCGGGCAGCACCATCGGACGGCCGCCCATCTGCGCGATCAACCACTGCTCCATGTCGCGGATGCTGGCATTGACGCCCGCCGCGGGCGGTATGTAGAAGTTGTCGTTGGGTTCGTAGGCGACCCATTGCTTGCCGTGCTGATAGTGCGGGCGTGCCCAGCTGCGGCTGTTTTCCAGTCCGTCCCGGCCGTAGCTTGCGGTCGTCATGCCCAGCGGCAGGAACAGGTACTTGTCCACCAGCTGCGAAAAGAATTGCCCGGTCTTGGCGTAAATGACATCGCCGATCAGGGAAAAGGCGATGTTCTGGTAGCCGTAACAGCTTCCGGGATCGCAGGTGAGCGGCACGGTATCCAATTTGCGCTCCAGTTCCTGGTAGGGCACGCCATTGGAAAGCAGGTTGTCGTACGCGTTGTGCGGCAATCCGATGCTCTGGCTGAGGATGTCGCGCACGGTGGCTTCCTGCGAAGCGTTGGCGTCGCGCAACTTGAAGAATGGCAGCACGTTCGCGAGACGCGTGTCCCAGTCGAGTGCGCCCCGGCGCACCATCAAGCCGGTGAGCGCAGTGGCGAAGGCCTTGGACAACGATGCCAGCCGGAACGTCGTATTGGGTTCCACCTTCATGCCGTTGGTTGCGTCCGCGTAGCCGATGGTGCGCTCGTAGCGCACCCTGTCGTTGACGACTACCGCAGTGGCGAGCCCGGCCGTGCGGTTTTCCGCGGCAAGCTGGTCCAGCCAGTGGTCGTAATCCTTCAGTGCCGCGTCCACGCGCGCCGTCGGCAATATCGCCTGCGCGCCGGTGTGCACGACAGTGGGTTCGGGTGGAACGGAGTTGCCATGGGTCTGGACGGCGGGCGCGCCCAGTGCGAGACCTGAAACGAGGATGCAGGCAAGTCCTGCACAGAAAGCGGCTACGCGCATGCTATGCTCAAATTGTTGTGCGATCACCCGTGATCGCTGCAATGGTGGACTGGCCGCGCGCCGACCGCCAGGCCTCGTGAAGGCCGAGTGATCTTCGACGCCGCCATCCATGGCCGGGAGCTCCATGGCCTGGCTTTTCACGACAGCCGTCTTGGGCAAAACTTCCAACGGAGGAGAAAACAATGACGGGTCTGATCATCTTCCTGGTCGTCGTCGCGATCATTGTGATTTACCTGATCGCCATCTACAACGGTCTGGTCACTTCACGCAACGCGTACAAGAACGCGTTCGCGCAGATCGACGTGCAGCTTACACGCCGCCACGACCTGATTCCGAATCTGGTCGAGACCGCCAAAGGGTATCTTGCGCACGAGCGCGAAACGCTGGAGGCCGTCACGGCTGCACGTACCGCAGCGGTGAATGGCCTGGCCGCCGCCAAGGCCAGCCCGGGCGATCCGAACGCGATGAAGCAGTTGTCCGGAAGCGAAAACCAGCTGACGCAGGCGCTCGGCCGGCTGTTCGCGGTCAGCGAAGCCTATCCGGATCTGAAAGCCAACCAGAACATGATGCAGTTGTCGGAGGAACTCGCTTCCACCGAAAACCGCGTCGCATTCGCGCGGCAGGCTTACAACGATTCGGTGATGAACTACAACAACAAGTGCCAGGTGTTCCCGTCGTCCATGATTGCCGGTCCGGCCGGTTTTGCACCAGCCGAACAGCTTGCGATCGACGATCCGGCGAAAAGGGAAGCGCCGAAGGTCAGCTTTGCGTGATGCAAGTCGCTTGCGCTTTCGCGCAAGCTGCAAAGGGCCAGTCGGCGGCTGCGCCGCCTGTAAAGAGTAGAGCGTACTCCGTGGCGGCTGTTTCTCTTTACATCTTACTCTTTGCAGCGCCGAAGGCGCGACTTGCAGCGAGCGCAGCGAGCGACTGACTGATTCCATGGATTTCTTCGCCCAACAAGCCAAGGTGCGTCGCTCCAGCCGCAACCTGGTCTGGCTGTTTGCAGCTGCGGTGCTGGCGATCGTGGTCGCGGTCGATCTCGTGTGCGCGTTCGTGCTCGGCGTTGGGCTGCGGCCGCTGCCGTTGCTCGGCATCGCGGTGGCCGTGGTGGCGTTGATCGGGTTGTGCTCGGCCTATCGTGTCGCGAGTCTCGCGGGCGGCGGCGCCGCGGTGGCGCGCGAAATGAACGCCATCGAGGTTCCCGCCGACACGACCAATCCGCAATGGCAGCGCCTGCGCAATGTGATCGAGGAAGTCGCGATTGCTTCGGGCGTGCCAGTGCCCGAAATCTACGTGATGCAGGACGAGTCCGGCATCAACGCGTTCGCGGCTGGCTACACGCCCACCGATGCTGCGGTGTGCGTGACGCAAGGGTGCCTCGACAAGTTGAATCGCGACGAATTGCAGGGCGTGATCGCGCACGAGTTCAGCCACGTGTTGAACGGCGACATGCGCCTCAACATCCGCCTGATGGGCCTGCTGTTCGGCATCATGGCGATCTGGGTGGTTGGGCGGTTCCTGATGTGGGGCGGTTATTTCGGACTCGGCGACGGGCGCCGTCGGCGCGGCAGCAGCAGCGGGCAGATCGCGCTGGCCGGCATCGCCCTGCTTGCGATTGGCGCGATCGGCGTGTTCTTCGGCCGCCTGATCCAGGCGGCGGTGTCGCGTTCGCGCGAATCGTTGGCCGATGCTTCGGCGGTGCAGTTCACGCGCCAGACCGAAGGGATAGCCGGCGCGCTGAAGAAGATCGCGGTGTTCGAGGAAGGCTCGGCGCTGCAGGCGCCGCGCAAGGACGAAGTGCGCCACATGCTGTTCGGCGACGCCGAAGCAAGTTCATGGTTCGCGACGCACCCGCCCATCACGGAACGCATCAAGGCGCTGGAACCCGGTTTCAAGCCGGAGGAATTGGATGCCTACGTCAAGCAGTGGCTTGCGGCCGGCAACGACCCGGACAACATCGAGCTGCATGCAACCGCGCATCCGTGGGAAAAGGCCGTGCACGATTTCGCGCGTGCGGATGGCGACGTGGATATCGGTGGTGGCGCTGCCCCCGCCATCGCGGGAGCGGGAACCATCGGTGGCGTCGTACCCGCGCGGGGCGCCCAGCTTGCGATCACCGCCGCGGCCGTCGCCGCGCAGGTGGCATCGCCCGGCACCGACGATTACCGGGCCGCGACCGACCTGCACGCGCAGATTCCCGCCGCGCTGGCCGCGGCCGCGCGCGATCCGCGCGGTGCGTTGGCCGTGGTGTTCGCGCTGGCGATTTCCGAGCACCCCGACCTGCAGGCACAACAGGTGCAGGCGGTCGCGCAGGCATTCGATGCCGCGCTGGGCGATGCCGTGCGAAGCCTGGTTTCGCGGATGATCGATCTGCATCCGATGTTGCGCCTGCCGCTGGCGCAACTCGCATTTCCCGTGTTGAAACGGCGGCCGCGTCCGGAAGTCGATCGTTGCGTGACGACGCTCGATGGTTTGGTCCACGCCGACGGCCGCGTGGAGCTCGACGAATATTGCCTCGCGAAACTGGTGCAGGCACAAGTCGTGGCGGCGCTGGACCCGGCGGCGGGTTTCAAGGCGGGCACCCTGAAGCTCGCCGATGCGCAGGACGAGCTGCGCGACCTTGCCGCGCTGCTCGCGCACTTCGGCAACGATGATGATGAAACCGCACAACGCGCCTTCCAGGCAGCAATGCACGACGCGTTGCCAAGTGCCTCGATCCTGTACGCCTTGCCGGAGGACTGGCAGGCCGCGCTGGATCGCGCGCTGGCCACGCTCGCTCGCCTGACGCCGGAAGGCAAGCAATTGACGGTGCGCGCGTTGACCCGTGCAATCGCGGCGGATGGCAAGGTCACGGTGGCGGAATCGGAAATGCTGCGCGTCGTCTGCGCGGTGCTCGGCTGTCCGTTGCCGCCATTGTTGTGCGATCGTCCATGATGGATCTGTTTATGCGATCGTCCCTGATCGCCGCTTCGCTGGATACATCGGCGGATTGGTGCATTCGGCGCTGAATACCGGAACGGGCTTCAGAGCCGCCATCCATGGCCAAGAGCTCCGTCCCTGACTTTCCACAGCAGCCGCTTCGAGCAGGCATTCATTGATGGGCTCACGAAATGCTGTCCGAGGATCGGACGCGTACGCAGGTGAGCGCCGTGCAGTGACGCTGGCGGCGCTTGCGTTTTTCTTCCTGCTTGCCGCGTATTACGTGATCCGTCCGGTGCGCGATCAATTGGCCGGCGCCACCGGCTCGGTCGCGTTGCCGTGGTTCTATGCCGGAACCTTTGTCGCGATGCTGGTGGTCGCGCCGGTGTTCGGTTGGCTTTCCGCGTGGCTGCCGCGCCGCGCATTGTTGGCATGGGGCCAAGGATTCTTCATCGCCTGCCTGTTCGTGTTCGTGCCGCTGTTCGCGCAACAGGCGCGCATTGGTGCACGTGCGCTCGGCATCGGCTTTTTCATCTGGGTCAGCGTCTTCAACCTGTTCGTGGTGTCGCTGTTCTGGAGCTTGATGGCGGATCTGTTCGATGGCGAACGCGCGCGGCGCGTGTTCCCGTTGATCGCACTGGGCGGCGCGTTCGGTGCGTTGGCGGGTCCCACGTTGACCTCACTGCTGGTGGGACGCATCGGCGTGGCGCCGCTGCTGGCCGTGTCGGCAATGTTGCTGGCGATTGCGCTCGGGCTGATGCTGTACCTGTCGGCGACGAACACCGGCACGCGTGGCGAATCCGCGCCGATCGGCGGCTCGATGCTGGCGGGGCTGCGCGCAACGTTCGCCGATCCATTCCTGCGCCTGATGGCCTTGCTGATGCTGTGCTCGGACGGCGTCGGCACGCTTGCCTATGCACTGGTCGCCGATTACGCCAAAGCCCATTTCGCCGATGCCGCGGCGCGCACCGCGTTCTACGGGCACATCGATCTCGCGGTAAACATCCTCCAGATGGTGTTGCAGGTCGGACTGACGCGCTGGATGCTGCCGCGCTTCGGCATCGTCTCGGGACTGGTGCTGCCGGCGATGGTGAACGTTGCGATGCTGGTGGCGGTGGCGCTGTTCGGTGTCGCGCAGTTCGGCGTTGCCGGTATCACGATCGCGCTGATCCCGCTGATGTTGATCGTGACGCGCAGCTTCGCGTACGGCGTCACCAAGCCGGCCACGGACGCGCTGTACACGCGCACCGCGCGCGAAATCCGTTACAAGGGCAAGAACTTCGTCGAGACCGCGGTGTGGCGCTTCGGCGACGTCACCGTGGCGAGCGGGCTGGATGGCCTGCGCGCGCTGGGCGCTTCGCTTGGAACGATCGGCGGGATTTCCGCGGCGGCGGCCGGTTTGGCCGGCGTGTTCGGCTGGCGTGCGGTGGTCGCCAGCCGCGCGGCAAAGGACGGCACCTAGGCCAGCAACTCACGCCGCAACGCGCGTGCGTGGACGACGAGTTCGGGAAAGAACGCGTCGAAGTGGCGCTGCAACGTCCCGGCGCGGTCGCGCAGCGCGGGCAGCGCATCACCGATCGGTGAGGGCCGCGACAGTCGCTGCGCCAGCGTGTGAAACACGGCATCGAGGGTGGTCTCTTTACCGTAAGCCTCGGGCAGGCCGTGCGCGTGCATCCATGCGAGGAAGGCACGCAATGATTCCGGCAGTTCCGCCGCGTGCGTGTCCAGCAGCGCCAGCCAGCGAGACGAAAATTGCGGCAGCGATTCTTCCGCGCAATGGCGATGCCATTCGCGCACCAGCAAATGGTCGAACCAGACATCCAGCACGATCCCCGCATAACGCCGCAGCGGCGGCTCGAACGCGTTGCGCGCGGCCACCACCTCGGGATGCGCATCGGTGAAGCGGTCGATCGCGCGATGGAAACGCAAACCGGCCTGGCGCGCTTCGGGCCAGCCGGGATCGGGCCGTCCGTGCATGAAATCCCCCTGAGCGCTGCCCAACGCGAACTCGACGCCACCGGCGTCGGCAAGCAGGGCATGGGCGAGATGATTCATTGTTCAGCGCACCGACGGCGATGCAGCGATCAGGGACGATCGCAATTATGATGCGTCCATGAGCGACGCCTTGCCGCCGGCCCCGGCCGGCTTCCCAGACGCCCCCGCCACGTTCGCGCTGCCCGGTCCCGCCGGCACGCTGGAAGTGGCGACGGCGGTGCCGGAACCAGACCAGGCCCGCGCCGGGACAGTCGTGATCTGCCACCCCAATCCGCAGCAGGGTGGCACGATGCGCAACAAAGTCGTCACGATGCTGGAGCGTTCCTTCCGTGAATCGGGACTTGCCACGGTGCGTTTCAATTTTCGCGGCGTCGGCGCGTCCACCGGCGAGTTCGACCATGGTGATGGTGAAAGCGGCGACCTCGTGGCCGTGGCGCAGTGGGTGCGCCAGGCGCAGCCGGGCGACGCGTTGTGGTTGGCGGGATTTTCATTCGGCAGTTACATCGCGCTGCGTTCCGCGCGTTCGCTGGGCGCGGATGCGCTCGTTACCGTCGCGCCGCCGGTTGGCCGCTACGAATTCGGTGAGCTGGCGATGCCGAGCTGTCCGTGGCTGGTGGTGCAGGGCGAAGATGACGAAGTGGTGGATCCGCAGGGCGTGTTCGACTGGGTCGAGACACTGGAACCGCAGCCGACGTTGATTCGCATGCCCGAAACCGGGCACTTCTTCCATCGTCGATTGATGGATCTGCGTGGCGCGGTGAAGAATGCGGTGCGCCCTTGGCTGCCACCCGTGAAAGCTGCCGGCTGATCACGTGGACGCTGCATTCGAGGATGGCGGCGTGCTTCCGAGCGCGCTCTATGCACGCGGCGTCGCCGAAGGCCGCTGGCAGGACGATCCGGCGCAACGCGCGGCGCTCGATGCCTTCGATCGGCTGCGCGAGGTGCTGCTGGCGCCGACGCCGGGCGTGTTGGCCCGCTTGCGCGCGCGCTTCGCCGGGCACACGCAACCGCTGCGGGGTTTGTACCTATGGGGCGCCGTCGGCCGCGGCAAGACCATGCTGATGGATCAGTTTGTCGCTTCGCTTCCGACCGGCATCGCGCTGCGGGTGCATTTCCATCGCTTCATGCTGGACGTGCATGCGCAGTTGCGCGCACTCGGCGAGGTGCACGACCCGCTGCCGCGTGTCGCGGCCGACATCGCCGCGCGCGCACGGGTGCTGTGCCTCGACGAGTTCATGGTCACGGACATCGGCGACGCGATGGTCCTGGACGGCCTGCTGCGCGCACTGGTGGAACATGGCGTCACGCTGGTCACCACGTCGAACACACCGCCACGCGATCTGTACAGGAACGGCTTGCAGCGCGAACGTTTCCTGGGGGCGATCACGCTGCTGGAGCAGCATTGCGAGGTGCTGGAACTGGCATCCTCGCAGGATTGGCGCCTGCGCGCGCTGACCCGCGCGCCGGTGTACCTGACGCCCGACGATGCGCGCGCGGAAGCGGCGCTGGCGCGGCTGTTCACGGAGCTGGCGCAAGGCACGGTCGAAGAAAACGCCGAGCTGAAGATCAATGACCGCACCGTTCGCGCGCGCCGCGTGTGCGTGCAGGCCGCGTGGTTCGACTTCGCGGCATTGTGCGATGGCCCCTACGGTTCCGCGGATTACATCGAGCTGGCGCGGACGTATCCCGCGATCCTGGTTTCGCGCCTGCCGCAGTTCACGCCGTTCAATGAAGATGCCGCGCAGCGCTTCGTGCACCTGATAGACGAGGTGTACGACCGCCGCGTGAAACTGGCGGTGACCGCGCAGGTGCCGGTGGTCGAGCTTTATGACGGCAAGCGCCTGCGCGGCGAGTTCGCGCGCATCGAGAGCCGCCTGATCGAGATGCAGAGCCGGGAATACCTGGCCGAAGCGCATCGTGCTTCTTGCGATCATCCCTGATCGCTGCGTCTCGGTAGTACCTGATCAGCGGAAGTGGTCTCACGGTCATGGAGACCAGAACGGCCTTCCCTGGCCTGACTTCTCACAACAGCAGCTTCGAGTGAGATGTTTGTGCTGGCCGGGTGTCGAATCGCGCTCGCCTCGTTCGTCGTGGAGGCAATGCGGGCTATGGCCCGTGACAACTGTCATCCGCGAACCCATGACATCCTGCCCTTTCGACATCGATGCAGTCCTTGCACAATGAGCTTGCCGTAAATACAATACTGCGCAGTTCAGTTAAGCAGCTCGCCTTTCCGGCGACTTGCAGAACGCTTCAGACCGCTTCCCGCCTGAATGACGCATCCCATGACTCCATTCAAGTCTGCCGCAAGGCGGGCCACGCTGACGATGGCCACTCTGGCGCTTGCCGGATGCGCGGTCGGCCCGAATTTCCGGGTTCCGGCCGCGCCCGCCGTCGACCGCTACACGGCCACGCCGTTGCCGCAATCCACGACCACCGCCGATATCGCTGGCGGCGACGCGCAGCGCTTCCTCGAAGGTGGGAACGTGCCGCAACGTTGGTGGACGACGTTCGGCAACGCCGAGCTGGACCGCCGGGTGCAGCAGGCGTTCCAGCACAGCCCGTCGATCACGGCCGCGCAGGCCGCGTTGCGCCAGGCCGAGGAAACCGCGAAAGCCGCACGCGGCAGCCTGTTCCCGTCGCTGGATGCGAACGTCGGTGCCACCCGCGCCAAGGAACCCGCCGCGCAATCCGGCACCGGCAAGGCGCTCGGCCCCTATACCGTCTACAACGTGGGCGTCAGCGTCGGCTACGTGTTCGACATCTTCGGCGGCGTGCGCCGCGGCATCGAAGCCCAGCAGGCGCAGGCCGACGTCAACCGCGCGCAGCTCGACGCGACGTACCTGACACTGGCCGCCAATGTCATCACCGCTTCGCTGCAGGAAGCGTCGCTGCGCGAGCAGGTCAAGGCCACGCACGAGATCGTCGATTCGCTGAAGCAGGAACTCGACATCGCGCAGAAGCAACAGGCGATCGGCGCGAAGTCGCTGTCCGACACGCTCGCCGTGCGCTCGCAACTGGCGGCGACCGAAGCGACGCTGCCGTCGCTGGAGAAGCAGCTCTCGGTGACACAGAACCAGCTTGCCACCTACCTTGGTGTCACGCCGGCGCAACTGAAGTTGCAACCGGTAACGCTCGCCGACGTCACGCTGCCTGCCGACATTCCGGTCAGCCTGCCGTCCACGGTGGTCGCGCAGCGCCCCGATATCCGCGCCGCCTCGGCACAGTTGCACGCCGCGACCGCCGCGGTCGGCGTCGCGACGGCCGACATGCTGCCCAAGCTCACGTTGAACGGCAGCCTGACCAGCCAGTCGCTCACCGAGTCCGGCCTGTTGGCCGCGGGCAGCGGCGGTTGGTCGATCGGGCTCGGCCTGTTGCAGCCGCTGTTCCATGGCGGCCAGTTGCTGCACCAGAAGCGCGCCGCCGAAGCGGGCATGGATGCCGCGCTGGCGGACTGGCAACAAACCGTGCTGGTCGCGTTCCAGAATGTGGCCGATTCGCTGCAGGCGCTCGATTACGACGCGCAATCGCTGCGGGCGCAGAGCGTTTCCGAACGCGACGCCGACAAGCTGTTGTCGCTGACGCGCGCGCAGTACCGGGTCGGTGCGGTCGATTACCTGACCCTGCTGTCCGCCGAGCGCCAGTACCAGCAGGCCCGCATCGCCGAAATCGCCGCGCGCGCGTCGCGCCTCGCCGACACCGCCGCGCTGTACGCGGCGCTCGGCGGTGGATGGAAGGCTTCCTCGGAAAGTCAGCCCATGGATGGGCGTTCTGGCGCTGCATCGGCACGGATTCCCTCCACCACCGTTCGCCAACCTGATCGCAGCGATCAGGGACGATCGCAAAAATAAAGATCCTGATCCCATGAACGCATACGCAACTTCCGCACGACCCAAGCAGCGCAAGCGCCTGATCATCGTGATCGTCGTGGTGGTGATCCTGTTCGCGCTGCTGATCGGCTTCAACACCTTCAAGGGCATCATGATCGGCAAGTTCATGAAGTCCATGGGCAACCCGGCGCAGACGGTCAGCACCATGACCGCTGCATACCAGGAATGGCAGCCGCACGTCGACGCGGTCGGCAACGTACGCGCGGTGCACGGCGCGGACCTCGCGTTCGATGTCGCCGGCCTGGTCGAAAGCGTGGACGTGAATTCCGGCGCCGACGTCAAGAAGGGTCAGGTACTGGTCAAGCTGGTCGATGCCGATGACCGCGCCAAGCTGGCTGCACTGCAGGCCACCGCGCAGCTCGCGAAGCTGACCGCCGATCGCTCGAAGCAGCAGCTTGCGGTGCAGGCGATCAGCAAGGCGCAGTACGACACCGACATGGCCAACCTCAAGAGCGCCCAGGCCAACGCTGCCGCGCAACAGGCGCTGGTCGACAAGAAGACGCTGCGCGCGCCGTTCGCGGGCCGCATCGGCATCATCACCGCCAACCCCGGCCAGTACATCACTGTCGGCAACACGGTGGTGACGCTGCAGCAGCTCGATCCGGTGTACGTGGATTTCACCGTGCCGCAGTCCTTGCTGGCGACGCTTCGCACCGGCGGCAATGTCGAAGTGACCGCCGATGCGTTCAAGGACAAGACGTTCGCGGGCAAGGTCAGTGCGACCGATCCGAAGATCGATCTCTCGACGCGCAACGTCGGGGTCGAGGCGACCGTGGCCAACCCGGACGAACTTTTGGTGCCTGGCATGTTCGCCAAGGTCGCGGCGGATTCGGGCGCCACCCAGCGCTACCTGACCCTGCCGCAGACCGCGATTTCGTATGCGCCGTACGGCGACACGGTGTTCGTGGTGCGCCAGGGCCAGCCGCCGGCATCGGGTGACGATGGCAAGCCGGCCAAGGCTTCCGCGAATGCAGCAAAGGACAAGAATGCACCGGACCATTACGTACAACAGGTGGTGGTGACGGTCGGGCCGACGCGCGGCGACCAGGTGGCGGTGCTGTCCGGCGTCAAGCAGGGCGACGTGGTTGTCACCAGTGGCCAGTTGAAGCTCAGGAACGATACGCCCGTGAACATCAACAACAAGGTGCAGCCCGCGTTCAGTTCGAACCCGCAGCCGGTGGAAGAGTGATTTTCGTTTCGCCATTCCGGATGTCGCGCGAACGGCGATCCGGAATCCATGATTCACCGCCAAAGCAAGATGGATTCCGGGTTCCGCGCTGCGCGCCCCGGAATAACGATGAAAAATCCGGTTTCCGGAATTTGCAGCAGGCTCCGACATGAAATTCACCGATCTCTTCATCAAACGCCCGGTACTCGCTGCCACGGTCAGCCTGCTGATCCTGGTGCTGGGTTTTCGCGCGGTGACGTCCCTGCCGATCCGCCAATATCCCAAGACGGAAAGCGCGACCATCGTGGTGCAGACCGTCTACTACGGCGCCGACGCGCAAACCATGGGCGGCTTCATCACCCAGCCGCTTGAACAGGCCATCGCGCAGGCGCAGGGCATCGACTACATGACCTCGTCGTCGACGCCGGGCGTGTCGCTGATCACCGTGACGCTGCGCCTCAACTACGACGGCAACAAGGCGCTCACCGAAATCTCCTCGCTGGTCAACTCGGTGAAGAACCAGTTGCCGCAGGCCGCGCAACAGCCGGTGATCACCCTGCAGACGGGCGAGCAGGTCGCGTCGATGTACCTGGGCTTCTCGTCGAAGGAGCTGGCCTCCAACAAGATCACCGATTACCTGACCCGCGTGGTGCAGCCGCAATTGAGTTCGGTCGAGGGCGTGCAGAGCGCGCAGATCATCGGCGGGCGCACCTTCGCGCTGCGCGCATGGCTGGACCCCGTGAAGATGGCCGCGCATGGCGTCACCGCAACCGACGTCAACCAGGCGCTCGCGGCGAACAACTATCTCTCGGCCATCGGCACGACCAAGGGCCAGATGGTCAGCGTCAACCTGACCGCGGCCACCGACCTGCACACCGTCGATGAATTCAAGAACCTGGTGGTAAAGGCCGACGGCGCGAACGTGGTGCGCCTGAAGAACGTCGCCGAGGTCCAGTTGGGCGCGGAAGACTACAACTCCGAATTCTCGTTCGACGGCCAGCACACCGTGGCGATCGGCATCAAGGCCGCGCCGGACGCCAACGTGCTGGACGTGATCGCGCGAGTGCGCAAGGTGTTCCCGCAGATCCAGTCGCAATTGCCGGCCGGATTGTCGGGCAACATCGCCTACGACGGCACCGACTTCATTCGCGCATCGATCAGCGAGGTGGTGCAAACGCTGGTCGAGACGCTGTTGATTGTCGCCGTCGTCATCTTCCTGTTCCTCGGCACCCTGCGTTCGTTGCTGATTCCCTTGCTCGCGATGCCGCTGTCGTTGATCGGCGCGTTCCTGGTGATGCTGGTCCTGGGCTATTCGATCAACCTGCTGACGCTGCTCGCGTTGGTGCTGGCGATCGGTCTGGTGGTGGACGACGCGATCATCATCGTCGAAAACGTCGATCGCCACATGAAAGACGCACATTCGCCGCTCAAGGCGGCGCTGCTGGCCGCGCGCGAGCTGGCCACGCCGATCATCGCGATGACCATCGTGCTGATCGCGGTGTATGTGCCGGTCGGCTTCCAGGGCGGCCTGACCGGCGCGTTGTTCACCGAATTCGCGTTCACGCTGGCGGGCGCCGTGGTCATCTCGGCGATCATCGCGTTGACGCTGTCGCCGATGCTGTGCTCGAAGGTGCTGCGCGAGTCCGACCACGAAAAGCCATTCGTCAAGCGCATCGACAAGGTTTCGAATTACGTGCGCGACCGCTATCGCCGCATGCTGCATTCCTCGCTGGATACGTGGGTCGTCGCGATCGTGTTCGGCGCGCTGATCCTTGCGGGCAACGCCTACCTGTTCAAGACCGCGAAGTCCGAACTCGCGCCGCAGGAAGACCAGGGCATCGTGCTGGCGCAGACCCAGGGCCCGCCCAACGCCACCATCACCCAGATGGGGCTGTACACGAAGCAGGTGTTCGACATTGCCAAGTCGCTGCCCGAATACACCCACGCCTTCCAGTTCACCGGCCTGGGCGCCGTGAACCAGGGTTTCTCGGGCATCATGCTGAAGCCCTGGGGTGACCGCAGCCGCAGCGCCACCGAGATCCAGCAGGCCATCCAGCCCAAGCTCGATCAAATCGCCGGCGCGCGCATGGCGGTGTTCCAGTTCCCGTCGCTGCCGGGCGCGTTCGGCCTGCCGGTGCAGTTCGTGATCAAGACCACCGAGCCGCTGGAGAACCTCAACGATGTCGCGCACCAGGTGCTGGCCAAGGCGCAGGCGTCGGGCATGTACTTCTTCGTCGATTCGGACCTCAAGATCGACCAGCCGCAGGCGACCGTGACGCTGGACCGCGACAAGGTGGCCGCGCTCGGGATGACGCAGCAAAGCGTGGGTGCCGCGCTGTCGGCGGCGCTGGGGGGCAACTACGTCAATTATTTTTCGATTTCTGGACGCTCGTATCGCGTGATCTCGCAGGTCGCGCAGGTGGACCGCCTGAATCCGGCGCAGCTCGACAGCTACTACATCAAGACGCCGTCGGGCGGCATGATTCCGGCTTCGACCGTTGCGCACCTGACCTACCAGACGGTGCCGGAATCGATCAACCACTTCCAGCAGTTGAACTCGGCCACGATTTCCGGCGTGATCGCGCCCAGCGTGTCGCTGAGCCAGGCGCTCACCTTCATGCAGGACACGCTGAACCAGGTCGCGCCCTCGGGTTACGCCGCGGATTACGCCGGCCAGTCGCGCCAGTTCATGCAGGAGTCGGGTGGATTCCTGTTCACGCTGATGTTCGCGATCATCATCGTGTTCCTCGCGCTGTCGGCGCAGTTCGAGAGCTTCCGCGATCCGCTGGTGATCCTGGTGGCGGTACCAATGGCGACGTTCGGCGCGCTGCTTTTCATCAATCTCGGATTCTCTTCGCTCAACATCTACACCCAGGTCGGCCTGGTCACGCTGGTTGGCCTGATCAGCAAGCACGGCATCCTGATGGTGGAGTTCGCCAACCAGTTGCAGCGCGAACATGGATTCAGCAAGCGCGATGCGATCGAGGAAGCCGCCGCCGTGCGACTGCGTCCGATCCTGATGACGACCTTGGCAATGGTGCTGGGCGTGGTGCCACTGGTGTTCGCAGGTGGCGCGGGCGCGGCGGGCCGCCACGACATGGGCCTGGTGATCTTCACCGGTTTGTCGATCGGCACCCTGTTCACGCTGTTCGTGGTGCCGGCGGTGTACCTGGTGATCGGCGAGATCCACGAGGCCGAACACGCGGAAGCGGACGACGACGATCTGGAATCGTTGCCACCGCCGGAACCGCAGCCGCACTGAATGGGTTGATGGATGTGATCGACGGGGCAGCGCAAGCTGCCCCGTTTTCATTTGACGACGATGGTGCCGGTCATCTGCGGATGGATCGAGCAGTAGTACGCGTACGTTCCAGGCTTGGTGAACACCGCGCTGTAGTGATCGTCGGTGTCGAGCGCCGGAGAGGATTCGAACTGGCCGCCCGCGCTGGTGACGACGTGCGGTTCCTCGTCGTGGTTGACCCAGGTCACGGTCGCGCCGGCCGGCACCACCCGTTGCATCGGCTGGAAATGAAAGTTGCGGATGCCGACCTGGTAAGTGGCAGGTGCCGGTGATGCGGTCTGCACGGACAGTGCGGCGAGCAGCAAGGCGGCGGTGACGAAAAACTTTTGCATGCGAACTCCTGTCGAGAGGATGAAAAGCTTCAAGCGAGCGTGTGCTCGGTGATGGCCAGCGTGCCGTTGCCGCGCACGTGCCGCACATCGCGGACGCCGATGTAATCGTGCAATTCCCCGGCGGGCAGGTTCTGCAACGGGCCGGGCGCCGGACCCACGCCCGGCGCGGGCTGCGGATACGCGGTCGAACGTGCGGTGTGGAAGGTGATGGTGCCTTCGACCTTCTGCTGGATCTGGTGGATGTGCCCGTTCAACACGGTCACTGAACCGAACCGCTTGAGCAGTAAAAGCGCCTGCGCACTGTCCTGCGTGCCCCAGCCCCACGCGGGGTACAGCGACCACATCGGCATGTGCGCGAACACCACGATCGGCGTGCTGGCGGAAAGTCCGGCGAGATCCTGCTTCAGCCACGTGAGTTGATCCGGCCCGAGAAATCCGAGTCCGGCGCCTTGCAGGTGCCGCACGTTCACCAGCGCGACGAAGTGCACGCCGTGGTGGTCGAAGCTGTGCCAGCCGTTGCCGTCCACGCCGCCGCCGAAGCGCGCGAAGAACGCCTTGCCGTCGTCGCCGATCACGTCGTGCTCGCCGGGGATGTAGAACACGTGGCCGGTCTTTGCTTCCTTCAGCAGTTCGGCCACGGTGTCGAATTGCTCCGGCTTCGACAGATGCGACAGGTCGCCCGTGTGGACCACGAAATCGGGCCGTTTCGGCTGTGCGTTGACCAGCGCGATCGACTGGCGCAAGCTGGCCACCGGGTCCGGGTTCGGCGCCTTGTGGAAGCCGATATGGCTGTCGCTGATCTGCACGAAGCCGAAGGTGGCGTCCGCTTGCGTGGCGTCCTTGAGCAGTTCGCCGGCGTGCGCGACACCGCCCTGCATCAGCCACAGCGTGCCGGCGCCGGCCCAGGCCATGCATTCGAGGAAGCGCCGCCGGCCCGGTTGCATGTCGTCACGATCGTCGTTCATGGGTATGTGCTCTCGCTGGAAACGGGTTCGAAGGAAGACGCGCAGCGCGCCTTTCCGAATGCCATACCGTTGCGCGTGCCCGGTTATTCCCGCGGGCGGGCGTCGGGAATAAATCCGTCGAGACTCCGGTCTTGTCCTGATGGGCGATGGAACCACTGCACTGGGATGGCCTGACGGCATGGACACCGGCGCCGTCTTCGAACGCGACGTGATGCGGCATCTGGACGCCGCGTACAACCTCGCGCGCTGGTTGGCCCGCAACGACCAGGATGCCGAGGACGTGGTCCAGGAAGCGATGCTGCGCGCGTTCCGCTTTTTCGGCGGCTTCCGCGGCGGCGATGCGAAGGTCTGGCTGCTGGCGATCGTGCGCAACACCTTCTACACGCAATGCGCGCGGTCACCCGCCGCGGGCAGCATCGATGAGTTCGACGAGGCCATCCACGGCGGCGCCGAGCACGACGATCCGCAGAGTTTGCTGTTGCGCGCGGCCGACGCGCAAAACCTGCACGCGGCGTTGGAACGGTTGCCGCCGGAATTCCGCGAGGTGCTGGTGTTGCGCGAACTGGAAGAGTGTTCCTACAAGGAAATCGCGTCGATCACCAACCTCAAGATCGGCACGGTGATGTCGCGGCTGGCGCGTGCTCGCGAACGCCTGCAGCGCGAGCTGACCGGCAAGGAGGTGGCCGCATGAACTGCCAGGACATGCGCTTGCTGCTGCACGCGTACCTCGACGACGAGTTGGGCGCGGCCGACAGTCTCGCGGTCGCGCGGCATCTGGCCGGGTGCGCGGATTGCACGCAGCGCCTGCGCGCGTACACGCGGCTGCGCGACGACGTGCGCGCGGCGGGGTTGTATCGACCCGCGCCGTCGGCGTTGCGCGCGCGCATCGCGGCGCGCTTGCCGCACCGGGCCGACACGCCGCGTGTTCCTCGACGGAGTTGGCGGATGGCCCTTGCCGCGCTCGCCGCATTGTTCGTGATCGCCGCCGTGTTCGCGGGCTGGCAGACCGTGCAGTTGCGACGGCAGGGCAGTGAGGCACTGGTCGCCGATGCGGTGTCGGATCACGTGCGCTCATTGCTGCCGGGTCACCTGATCGACGTGCGCACGTCCAACGAGCACACGGTGAAGCCGTGGTTCGACGGGCGCGTGGATTTCTCGCCGCAGGTGAAGGACCTGTCCGCGCAGGGTTTTGAGCTGGTCGGCGGGCGCCTCGACGTGCTGGACGGCAAGCAGGTCGCCGCGCTGGTGTACAAGCGCCATCTGCACACGATCAACCTGTTCCAGTGGCCGGGCAACGGGACAGCGGCGAGCCCGCCGCGCACCCGCGACGGCTACCACGTGCTGGAATGGAACGACGCAGGATTGCACTTCGTCGCGGTCTCCAGCGTCGCCGAGAGCGATCTGCAAGTGTTCGAGCGCGCCTTCCGCGCCGAGCCCGGCGCGGCCAGCGAAACCGCGCATTGAGCGCCTCCGCATGTCCGGGGATGGCGGTGCTATCGTGCGCGTCTGCACGCCGCGCCGCCTCCGCCATGTCCGAAGCCACCGCCACCGTTTTCAACCACAATGTCGTCGTACACGGGCCCGTCCGCACCGAGGCCGAGCCGCCGGTCAAGCACATCGTCGTGGTCGGCGGCGGCACCGCCGGCTGGATGACCGCGCTGCTGCTGGCCAACTCCGCGTACGGCGCGCGCCTCAAGGTCACGGTGCTGGAATCGCCGCAGGTCGGCGTGATCGGCGTGGGCGAAGGCTCCACCCCGTGGCTGCGCGGTTTCTTCGAAAGCCTCGGCATCGAGGAATCCGAGTGGATGCCGGAGTGCCACGCCACCTACAAGGCCGGCATCACGTTCGACGGATGGTCCACGCGGCCGGGCTACGAGAGCTACTTCCACGCCTTCGCGTCGATGCTCGACAACATGACGATGGCGCCGTTCATCGATAACGTGCACGCGCGCCTCGATCGCGCCGACGTGCATGCGCACCCGAACCGGTTTTTCATCTCGGCGCGACTGGTACGCGGGTGCAAGGCGCCGCGGCCGCAGGCAAGTTTCCCGTTCGACGTGTGGTACGGCTTCCACTTCGATTCGGTGCTGCTGGGGAAATTCCTGCAGAAGAAGGCCGTCGAGCGCGGCGTGCGACACATTGTCGGCCACGTCACCGACGCGCAGTTGGCGGAATCCGGCGACATCGCGTCACTCGCGCTCAAGGACGGCGGCATGCTGGCCGGTGACTTCTACGTCGATTGCACGGGTTTCGCATCGCTCCTGATCGGCAAGGCGCTCGGAACACCGTTCGTGTCCTTCAAGGACAACCTGTTCAACAACGCCGCGATCGCCGTCCAGGTGCCGCACGATGGCGCGATCCCGCCGCAGACGATTTCGACGGCAATCGGTCATGGCTGGGTATGGAAGATTCCGCTGACCACGCGTTACGGCCACGGCTACGTGTACAGCACGGATTTCTGTTCGCCGGAAAACGCTGAAAAGGAATTGCGCGAACACCTGGGTATGCTGGATGCCGATATTCCGGCGCGACATTTGAAATTCAGACCCGGCCGCGTGGCCGAACCGTGGCGCCGCAATTGCGTCGCCAATGGTTTGGCGCAGAGTTTCATCGAGCCGCTGGAAGCCACCACGCTGCTGTTCGTCCAGCGCAGTGCCGAAATGTTGGTGGCCGCGTTGGAGAAGGGCGATATAGGCGAAGCCGCGCGCAAACATTTCAACGAAACCTTGAATGGACGCGTCGAAGGCACGCGCGATTACATCGTTACCCATTACAAGACCAACACGCGCAGCGATACCGACTACTGGCGCGCCAACGCCGCCAACACGCACCTTTCCGAGCCGCTCCAGCAACTGCTGCGCACTTGGTTGGCAAGCAAGCCCATCACCGCGGGCATCGCCAAAGGCAGCTTCGGCCGCGGTTATCCGATCATGTCGTGGTACAGCATGCTGGCGGGCGTGGGCCTGTTTCCCGACGGGCGCGAGACGCGCGCGCCGACGCCGCAGGAAGCGAAATACGACATGGCCGAGGTCGATGCACTGCTGGATCGCAGCGCCATGAACTTCCCGGATCATCGCGCGTTCCTGGGCGCGATTCCGCCCAAGCCGAAGCCGTCTTCGCTGCAGGTTTATTTCTGGTAGCCCGAAACCCGGCCGCGTAGCCGCGGCGGGCGGTGTTATCGTTCGGGTTTGCACTTCCCTTGCCGAGGCCCGCCCATGCGATTGTTGCCGAATTCCGTTCGCCTGTTGTGTCTGGTGGCATTGCTGGCCTTCGCCTGTGCGCCCGCATTCGCGAAGAGCCTGCCCTCGACCCGATCGGGGGACGCGCTGCCCGCGGACCTTTCCGCGAAGATCGACAAGATCGCCAACGACGCGTTGGCGAAATCGGGTGTGCCGAGTGCGTCGATCGCGGTAGTGCGCGACGGCAAATTGGTCTATGCGAAAGCCTATGGCGATGCGCGGCTCGATCCGAAAACGCCCGCTACACCGGCCATGCGCTACAGCATCGGTTCGATCAGCAAGGAATTCACGGCGGCGGCGATCCTGATGCTGCAGCAGCAAGGCCGCTTGGGCCTCGACGACAACGTCGCGAAATTCTTTCCCGCGCTGACCGACGCCGATCACATCACGCTCCGGCAGATCCTTTCGCACACCTCCGGCTACCAGGATTACTGGCCGCAGGATTACCTGATGCCGCCGATGAAGCTGCCGACCATGCCGGCGCACATCATGGACGGCTGGGCGAAGAAGCCCCTGGACTTCGCGCCGGGTTCGCAATGGCAGTACAGCAACACCGGTTACGTGATCGCGGGCGCGATCGTGCAAAAACTCACCGGGCAGACTCCGTTCGGGTTCCTGCAGCAGCACGTGTTCCCGACGCTCGGCATCACCGACGCCTACGACACCAACCTGCACGCGTTGCCGGCAACCGACGCGCGCGGTTATTCGCGCAACGCACTGGGGCCGCTGCGTCCTTCGCCGAAGGAAGGCGTGAACTGGATGTTCGGCGCGGGCGAATTGGCGATGACGGCCAGCGACCTTGCGAAGTGGGACATCGCGATGATCGACCAGACGCTGCTGCAACCGGCTTCGTGGCGCGCGATGCAGACCGAAGTCGTCCTGAACAACGGCCTCGGCTCCGGCTATGGCCTCGGCGTGTTCGTCGGGAAGATGGACGGGCACCGGATGATTTCGCACGACGGCGAGGTGATGGGCTTCACCGCCGGCAACTACATATTCCCCGATGAGCACACCGCCGTCGTGGTGCTGACCAACCAGGATGCGGTCGGTACCTACGGTGTGATCGGCAAGGACATCGCCAAGGCGTTGTTCGAAGTGCACGACCCCGCCGCGAAGAAGGCGCTTGCACAAGCCAGGGCCATCTTCGCGAACCTGCAGCAAGGCAAGATCGATCGCAGTCTTTTCACCGTCGATGCCAACAGTTACTTCGACAATACCGCGGTGCACGATTATCAAACTAGCCTTGCACCGCTCGGCAAGCCGGAGTCGTTCACCATCCGTGCGGCGCGCAAGCGCGGCGGCATGCAGATGCGCGGCTATACCCTCACGTTCCCGAAGACGAAACTCTCCATCACCACCTACACGCAACCCGACGGCAAGCTGGAGCAGTACATCGTGGCTTCCAGCGATTGAGCCCGTGCTTTGAATTCCTCTCGCTTCGGGAGAGGGTGCGCGAAGGGCGGGTGAGGGTTCGCACGATTTTCAGCACGACACGGCGCCCCGCACCTGCATTCCCCTGGGGGATGTCAAATCAAGTTTGAACCTGCATTCCGATGTCGAAGAACACTACGCAATCACCGGCGAACACGATCCCACTCGGCCGCGACTCCGACTATCCGTCCACCGTCGATCCGGCGGTGCTTTTTCCGGTCGCGCGTGCTTTGGCGCGCGACCCGCTTGGCCTCGATGCGGCCGCGCTGCCATTCACCGGCGTGGACACGTGGAACGCGTGGGAGTTTTCGTGGCTGGACGTGCGTGGATTGCCGCGTGCAGCGGTGCTGCGCCTGACGGTGCCGTGCAGCTCGCCGAACATCGTCGAATCGAAGTCGCTGAAGCTGTACCTCGGCGGCTACGCGATGACGCCGTTCACCGGCCCGGAAGCCGTGCGCGCGCGCGTGGAGCGCGACGTTTCGGCGTGCGTTGACGCGAAGGTCGCGGTCACGTTGCTGGATGCGCATGATGTCGAGCGCACCGGCATCGACCGACTGGCGGGTGAATCGCTGGACGACCAGCGCATCGAAGCTGACGGCTACGGCCCGCCGCGCCCGGAGTTGCTCGCCGCAGACGGCGCGGTCATCAACGAAACGCTGTGTACGCGACTGTTCCGCTCGCTGTGCCCGGTGACCGGCCAGCCTGACTGGGCCAGCGTGGTGCTGCGTTATCGCGGGCCGGCCATCCAGCACGCGGGTCTGTTGCGCTACCTCGTTTCGTATCGCCAGCACCCCGATTTCCACGAAGCCTGCGTCGAGCGTGTCTTCAGCGACGTGATGGCGCGCTGCGCACCGGAAGGCTTGAGCGTGTACGCGCGCTTCCTGCGTCGCGGCGGCATCGACATCAATCCGTGGCGTGCCACGCCACGCTTCGCCGAGGCGCCCGGCAATCCGCGCGAGGTGCGGCAATGACACCCCCTTTCGCAGGAAGGGGGAAGACAAGCTCGCTCCCTCCGGCACGAACGGGGCACATGGTGGACGCGGAGGTGCGGTCACCACCTGACTGCATTTCACCCCCTTTCGCAGGAAGGGGGTCGATGCGAAGCATCGGGGGGATGTCGTCGCGCCACTGGCGCTTTCCACGTCCCTCCCTGTGAATGCCCGTTGCCTGCGAGTATCCTCGACGGCTGCATGCAGTATTCAACAAGGAGCGCGTCATGCAACACACGCACGATTACCTGATCATTGGCGCCGGCATGGCCGGGGAGGCTGCCGCGCAGGCGTTGCGCGAAGCCGATGCGAACGCGAGCATCGGCATGCTGGGCGACGAATCGCATCCGCCCTACGACCGGCCGCCTTTGACCAAGAAGTTGTGGAAAGACGGCAAGGAAGCCGACATCTGGCGCCCGATCGACAAGGCGCGCGCCGACGTCACGCTGCAGCGGCGCGCGGTAAAGATCGATCGCGCGGCGCACCTCGTCACCGATGACAAGGGCGACAACTGGAAATACCGGAAACTGCTGATCGCCACGGGCGGTACGCCGCGCCGGTTGCCCTCGGGCGGCGACGGCTTCATCTATTACCGCACCTTCGATGACTACCAGCACCTGCGCGCAACGGTGAAACCGGGCGCGCGCATCGCGGTGGTCGGCGGTGGCTTCATCGGCAGCGAAATTGCCGCGGCGATGGCCATGAACGATTGCAAGGTCACGATGCTGTTTCCCGACGACGCGATCGGCGCGCGCGTGTATCCTGAAGCGCTGGCCGATGCGGTCACCGCGTACTACCGCGAGAAGGGCGTGGACGTGCGCGCGGGCGTCACCGTCGAAAGCGGCAGCGGCACCGCGCAAGGCGTGCGGTTGAAGTTGTCGGATGGCAGCACGCTCGCCGCCGACGCCGTGGTCGCGGGCCTTGGCATCACGCCCAACGTGCAGCTTGCCGAAGCCGCGGGCCTGAAGGTGGACAACGGCATCGTGGTGAACGAGCACCTGCAGACGTCCGATCCCGATATTTACGCGGCGGGCGACGTGGCGTCGTTTCCCGCGCCTGCACTCGGCCGTCGTTTGCGCGTCGAACACGAGAATGCCGCCATCACGATGGGCACGCGTGCCGGCAAGTGCATGACGGGACAGGACGCGCCCTACGACGAATTGCCGTTCTTCTATTCCGACCTGTTCGACCTCGGCTACGAAGCGGTGGGCACCCTCGATTCACGCCTCGAAACGGTCGAGCAGTGGGCCACGCCGTTCCGCGAAGGCGTGGTGTACTACCTCGACGCTGGCCGCGTGCGCGGCGTGCTGCTGTGGAACACCTGGGGCCAGGTCGATGCGGCGCGTAACCTGATCGCGGCACCCGGCCCGTTCGATGCCGAAAGCGTGCGTGGGCGGTTGCCGGCAGAGGCTTGACCATCTGCGTCTGCGCCGGTCTGCCGTCACGATATCGGGCGTATGCCGATCAACGCATGCGATCGCTGAGGGGTATCATGGCAGGTACAAGTACAAGTACCTTTCCAGCGAGAAACCACGTGCCCGCCGCCCGCGCGCAAACCACCAGCCCGGCCGACCTGTTCCAGGTCGAATCGGGCACCTTCGTTCCGATCGACGACGCAACCGGCCGCGTTGCGTATACGCCGGGTTGGATCCCTCCTGCGCGCGCCGAACAGTGGTTCCGGCGACTGCACGAAGGCATCGCCTGGCGCAGTCAGCGCCGCATGATGTATGAGCGCATGCTGGACGTGCCGCGGCTGACCGCGCATTTCCGGCTGGATGATCCCGCGCTGCCGCCGCCGCTGGGCGAGGCCGCCGCGCAGGCGCGTGCCAGTGTCGGTGCGCCGTTCACCAGCGCGGGTTTGAATTTCTATCGCGACCGGCACGACAGCGTCGCGCCGCACAACGATCATCTCGATGAAATCCTCCGCGGCCAGCCCATCGCGCTGCTGTCACTTGGCGCCAGGCGCACGATGACCATCCGCGCCAAGCGCCCGCCGCGGCGTGTGCTGCGCCTGGAATTGGAGCCCGGCAGCTTGCTGCTGATGGACTACGCCATCCAGTTGCACTATGACCACGCCATCCCGAAGCAGCGCGCAAGCGTCGGTCCGCGCATCAGCGTGGCCTTCCGGTGTTCGGCGAAGGGTTGAAACCGCACGCGCGGAATCAACGCGACGATACGTACTTCTCGCGCCGGATGTTCTTGATCGGCATGCCAAGTTCCTTCAGCAGGGTGAAGTTGGCGTCTATCATGTCGGGATTGCCGCACAGATAGGCGATATCGTGCTCGGGGTGCGGTGCGAGTCCGGACAACGCGTCCTGCACGTGGCCGCGGCGATCGTTCGGGCGCGGCGCGGCGCGCGCGGCACGTGACAGGCACGCATGGAAGGTGAACTCCGGATACTTCGCGGCGAAGGCTTCGAACTCCTCGCCGTACAGCAGTTCCTGCTCGTTGCGCGCGCCGTACAACAGCGCGACACGTTTGCCGCGCTCGGCGATCAATCGCTCGATCTTCGGCAACATCGCGCGGTACGGCGTGATGCCGGTACCGGTCGCGATCAGCAAATAGCGCTGGTTCGCGTCGTCGTCCATCAGGCAAAAGCGTCCGTACGGACCGCTGGCGTCGACCGTGCCGCCGCGTTCGAGATTGCCGAGCAGCTTGGTGGCGGCGCCGCCTTCGACGAAGGACACCGCGAGTTCCAGCCTGCCGACTTCGGAATTTTCGGCGGGCGTGCCGACCGAGTAGCTGCGCTTGGTCGGCTTGCCATCGTCGTAGTTGAAGTGGATCTGGATGAACTGGCCGGGCGTGAATTTGAACGGCGTGCCGTCCGCACGTTCGAACGCGAGGTGGCGCACGCTGGGTGCCAGCATGTGGCTGTCGGCAAGCTTGAGGTCGAAATGTTCGATCATGTTTCTGGAAGATGCGCGCTGGCGCCGCCAGCGTAAAAGGATGTGGTCCTGACAACCCTGCCGTTCGGCATGGGGTGGTACGGGCGAAACTTCTATAATAGGGGATGGTCGCTGATTCCGCTTCGCCCCACGCCCCGCCTTCCATGCCCGCAACCCCCGCTTCCAGCGCCGTTCCGGCGTTGGAAGTCGTCGGCCTGCGCAAGACCTACTCCAACGGCGTCGAGGCGCTGAAGGGCGTCTCGCTGAAGGTCGCACAAGGCGATTTCTTCGCGCTGCTCGGGCCGAACGGCGCGGGCAAGTCCACGCTGATCGGCATATTGTCGTCGCTGGTCAATCCGAGTGGCGGCGATGCGCGCGTGTTCGGTCTGTCCATCCACGCCGATCGCGGTGGCGTGATGCGCCAGATCGGGTTGGTGCCGCAGGAAATCAATTTCAACCAGTTCGAAACGCCGTTCGAGATCTGCGTGAATGTCGCCGGGTTCTACGGCGTTCCGCGCACGATCGCCAAACCACGTGCCGAGAAATACCTGCGCGAATTGCGCATCTGGGACAAGGCCTTCCAGCCAACGCGCATGATGTCGGGCGGCATGAAGCGTCGCCTGATGATCGCGCGCGCGATGATGAACGAGCCGCGCCTGCTGATCCTGGACGAGCCGACCGCGGGCGTGGATATCGAAATCCGCCGCTCGATGTGGCATTTCATCACGGGCATCAATCGCGCTGGCACCACGGTGATCCTGACCACGCATTACCTGGAAGAGGCCGAGCAGCTCTGCCGCAACATCGCGATCATCGACCACGGCGAGATCGTGGAAGACACCTCGATGCGGCGGCTGCTGTCGAAGCTGGACGTGCAAACGCTCGTGCTGGACGTGACGGGTTTTGACGGCGCCTTGCCGCCCATCGACGGCGTGAAACTCGTGCGCATCGACGACCAGACACTGGAGGCCGAAATGCCGAGCACCCACAACCTCAACGCGCTGTTCGCGGCGCTGACCGCGCATGGCATCACGGTGACCTCCATGCGCAACAAGACCAACCGTCTGGAGGAATTGTTCGTGCGGCTGGTGGAACGCAACGACAACGCGGTGAAGGCATGAACGCAAAGTCCCCCCTCGCCCGTTCGTCGCTTCGCTCCGGACACCCTCTCCCCTGCGGAGAGAGGGAGACAAGCGCGCAGCGCTTGGCGGGTGAGGGGGTTGCCGCACGCGTTCATGGGATCAAGGCATGAATCATGTTGCGCGCGAGCCGATGACCCACGCGCCGGTGTACGCCGGTTCCGCACGCGTGCGCGCAAACCTGGTCGCGCTCGGTACCATCACCCGCCGCGAAGTGCGCCGCATGCTGCGCATCTGGACGCAGACGCTGGTGCCGCCCGCGATCTCGATGACGCTTTACTTCGTGATCTTCGGCAAGGTGATCGGCAGCCGGGTCGGGCTGATCCATGGCTTCACGTACATGCAATACATCGTGCCGGGCCTGGTGATGATGAGCATCATCAACAACAGCTACGGCAACATCACCTCGAGTTTCTTCGGTTCCAAGTTCGGGCGCTACGTCGAGGAGTTGCTGGCGTCGCCCATGCCGAGCTGGGTGGTCCTGGTCGGCTACGTCTCGGGTGCGGTGCTGCGTGGCGTGCTGGTGGGCGCGATCGTGCTGGGCATCGCGCTGTTCTTCACCTCGCTGCACCTCGCGCACCCGCTGGTTGCGATTACCACTGTCTTGCTGGGTTCCACGATCTTCTCGCTCGCCGGTTTCATCAATGCGACGTTCGCCAAGCGGTTCGACGACATCCAGATGGTGCCGACTTTCGTGCTGACGCCGCTCAGCTATCTCGGCGGCGTGTTCTATTCGATCACCATGCTGGGTTCGCCGTGGCGGGAAATGTCGAAGGTCAATCCGATCCTGTACATGGTCAACGCGTTCCGCTACGGCATCCTCGGCATCGGCGACGTGCCGGTGTGGATCGCGTACGTGGTGATGCTGGCGTTCGTGATCGGCCTGGGCGCGTTCGCGCTGTGGTTGTTGCACAAGGGCGTGGGGCTTCGTTCCTGATATCGGAGATACTCATCCCCTTCGCCTTGCGAAGGGCGGGGCGAACGCGCGCGCAGCGCGACCGCGAAGCGACGAGGGGATGTGATCTGAGCGAAATGCCATCCCCCTCAATTCCCCTTCGCGAGCGAAGGGGGAGGAAAAGCGTTGACGTTCGACGCAAACGCGTAAGATCACCGCATGAAGGGCACGCTTGCCGTCGTGATCATCGCATGCATTGTCTGGGGCGCGAATGCACGTGCGCAGGTGTACCGGTGCACCGCCGCAAGCGGCAACGTGAGTTACCAGGACCACGCCTGCACGTCTGGGCAGAAGCAAAAGATCCTTGACGTGCCGAGCCGCGCACCAGCGGGTTACGTGCCGCCGGCGCCGGCCACTGTCGCAGCGCCGGAAGCTGCGGCAAGCGTGTCACCGCCGGTTGCGTACGTGCCGCCCGCGTCGCCGTTACCGGCGATGTACACATGTGTGGGCGCGGTGAACGGCAAGCCGTACCTGACGCGTTCACCGCCACCGCCATATCTCGCGCCGCTGGGCGTGATGGGTTATCCGCCCCAATCGTTGTCGCAGGCCTACGGCGCGCCGGGTGGAGCAGGCATGTCCGCGCCCGAGCTGTCGAAGCCGCGCATCGGCGGACCGCGCATCGCGACCGGCATGACCGAAGTGCAGGATTATTGCCTGCCGGCGACGCAGGCCCAGGTGTGCGCGTACGTGCAACGCGAATACGACGCGAACCATCGCAAGCTGCGCATGGCGATGCCGCACGAGGAGCCGCCGCTGGAACGGCGCGAGCAGGAACTGCAGGATCAATTGCACAATTGCCACTGACGCAATGAAGGATCGTAGGTTGGGATGAGCCCCGGCTTTATCGGGGCGAATCCCAACATCGACGTGCGACGTCTGTGGAGACTCGCATGGGCCCAGCCAGCGGCGATGTTGGGGTTCGCGTGAAGCCGCTCACCCCAACCTACGCGGTCAAGGTGAGCGCCGGCACCGGCGCGTGCTTGCGTTCGTGCGCGAGTAGCCAGCGCTTGATCGGCAAGCCGCCGCCGTAACCCACCAGGTCACCGTGGCTGCCGATCACGCGGTGGCAGGGCACGATGATCGCGAGCGGATTGGCGCCGTTGGCGGCGCCCACGGCACGCACCGCGCGCGGCCGGCGGATGCGGTGCGCGATGTCGGCGTAGCTCACCGTTTCGCCGTAGGGAATCGCGAGCAGCGCGCCCCAGACTTCCAGCTGGAACGGCGTTCCCGAAGGTCGCAGCGGCAGGTCGAATTGCAGGCGCGTGCCTGCGAAGTATTCGTCGAACTGGCGCGCGGCCGCGTGCAATTTCGATTTGCTTTCCGTGGCGTCGGCCGGCGGCCTGGCCAGCTTGCCGCGTTGCGGCAAGCCAATTTCGGTCAGACCTTCGCCATCGCCGACCAGCAGCAGCGGCCCGATCGGCGTATCGATGGGTGCGTAGAACAACATGTCAAAATCCGTAGTGCAGGAAGCCGCCATCCACCGCCAGCATTTGCCCGGTGATGTAACTGGCGGCGGGCATGCACAGGAACGCGACCGCGGCGGCGACTTCCTCGGGCTCGCCGATGCGTGCCATCGGCGTGCGCATCAGCACCTCGTCGAGGTAATCGGGATCGGACAGCGCCTCATCGGTGCGGCGCGTGCGGATGTACCACGGCGCCACCGCGTTGACGCGAATCCCGTCGTCGGCCCACTCGCAGGCGAGGTTGCGCGTCATCTGGTGCAGCGCGGCCTTGCTCATGCCATAGGCGACGCCCGTGCGCACGTGCGTCGCACCGGAGACCGAACCGATGTTCACGATTGCGGCATTGCCGTGCTGGACGAGGCGCGGGTGCGCGAGCCTGCAAAGATCGAATGCGGCGATGCTGTTCAGACGCAACACTTCTTCCATGTCGCCGGGTTCGCACTCCAGCGTGGGCTTCTTGGTATTGCCGCCGGCGTTGTTGACCAGCAGCGACAGCGGCACATCGAGGTCGGCGATCCAGTCGAAGATCGCGAGGCGGTCCTCGATGTCGCCGACGTCGGCGGCAAAAATGCGCGCTTCGCTATCCGGAAAATCCTCGCGCAGTTCGTCGCAGACTGCTTGCAGTTCTGCTTCGTCGCGAGCGATCAGCAACGGTTGCGCGCCCAGCGCGGCAAATTCACGCGCGCAGGCAAGCCCGATGCCGCGGCTGGCGCCGGTGATCAGGCCGGTCTGGCCGTCGAGTCGCCAGCGTCCGGGGATGGCATTCACACGCGGACTCCGTGGTGGGTCCGGTGCAGCTTAGCGCAGCTTGCGCGGCATCGCCTGCGGCGCGACACTGCGCGCCATGATCCGCGTCCTCACCACGATTTTCCTGACCGCGATGCTGGCTGCATGTGCGTCGCACCCGGCACCCGACACCGCCGCGACCTCGGCAACGCCTGCCTCGGCCGCCACCAATGTGCTGGCCGGCACGCCGATGGCCGTCTACGGCCACGACCTCCAGAAGGCGAAGAACGTGCAGAACATCGTCAACGATCAGGCGAAGAAGCAGGCCGCGGCGATCGAAGCGGCTACCGGCAGTTCTTCACCCTGAAGTCATCCCCCCGCGCACCTGGCGGTGCGCGACCCCCTTCCTCTGGAAGGGGGTAGTTCAAAACGCAACCGGCGTGCACAATAAAAACCCCCTTCCCGGAGGAAGGGGGTCGATGCGAAGCATCGGGGGGGATGCACCCACGGCCGTCAGAACCTGACCTCGGCCTGCGCCGACAGCAAACCGGTCGACAGGTTGATGTCGTTCTTCTTGGCGCGGTAGTAGTCGTAGCCGACGCCGACGCCGAACCTGCGGCTGAAGTCGTAACCCACGCCCAGCCCACCGTAGTACCCGTCGCCCGAACGGCCGGTACTGATTGGCGTGATGTCGCGCGTCATCCCGTGGCCGTCCCAGGCGTACAGGCCAGTGCGTGCGGACACGTACCAGTTGGGCGTGAAGTTGTACTTGGCGTTGGCGCCCACAGTCCAGCCGTGGAGCGAGGACTTGCCCGGTGCAACCACGGGGTTGGAGTTGAACACATTCTTGGCGCGGATGTTGCCGAGGTCGTTGTAGCCGACCTCGGGGCCGAGCGCGAAGCCGGGTGCGAGTGCCCAGCGATAGCCGCCATCGATCTGATAGCCGGTATCACTGCCTTTGTTCTGGCCGCTACCGAAGTAGCTGTGCCCCGCGTTTCCGTTGACGAAAAACCCGCTGTCGGCGCCGGTCGTGTTCGTGGCGTCCTGCGCGAAAACGGGTGCAGCCGCGAAAACCGCGGCGATGGCGAGGACGATTTTTGTGTTGCGCATGATTGTCTCCACTTGTGGTCGTTCACGCACGCAATGCATTCGCGTGCGCTTGACCACTGAGACTGGAGGCAATCGGCAACGTTCGTTAAGGTTTCGCTAGAGAATCAGGAAACGTTCATTGCGTATGTGAAAACGCGAAGTGAACGTGCGCGAAACTTTTTGCGCGCATCAAGGTCATGCGCGCGCACGCGGAGCGGTGGCAAACGCGTGACGCGTTGATGCCGTGCACGCAGCGCGATCCCGCGCGCGCAACTCATTGCGCCATGGCGGTGGCGGGAGCGGTTGAAGCGGTCGACGCACCGGATGCGGGTTTCGCCAGCCAGCCGCCGGTGAATCCGGCGCGTTCGAGTCCGCGCCGGATGTGGGGATTGCGGCGCATCACCTGCCACACGAATCCGCTGCGGTAATTCTCGATCATCAGCAGGATGGGGCCCTGGTCTATGCCGAGGTACTGGTTGTCGAACCAGCCTACGCCGGGAACCATGTGGCCGCTGCGCAACGGCAAGTGCAACTGAAAAGTTGGATTGAAGGCATCGTAGAAACCGTATGTGGAATACAGCCACTTGCCGTAGCGCTCGTACATCGCGTGGATGGTGGGCAGCACCAGGTCGGGGGCGAACACGATCGAGGCGATCGACGCCGTCGGCGCGATGGTGCCATCATCGTTTATTTCGCCGACGCCGGCGCCGCGCGCGAAGTAGCCGTAGAATCGCGTGACCGTGCCGTCTTCGTGATCCCAGGTCGTGTCGCCGGGGCCATCGCATGCAGTCAGCCCCCAGATGTTGGCACTGTAACCGACGAAACGCCCGGCGCCGGAAACAGCGTATTGGTGCTGGCCGATGACCGCGCGGCGGCTGTTCTTGAAATAGGTCAGGCCGTGCGCGCGCATCCACGCATCCTGGATGCCGCGAAAGTCGATCCACGACTCGCTGTACTGGTGTCCGAACAGTGGCCCGAAACCGACGCGCGGCTTGCCGCTCATGAACGTGCCCCAGGTTTGTTTGTACGTCGAGGTCCACGCTTTCCAGGCGTCGGGCTTGATCGCGTGGGTGGGCGAGCCGAGCGCGAGGATGTAGAGCATCAGCGCTTCGTTGTAGCCCTTCCAATTCTGCGGGATGAACTTGCCGCCGGGGGTCCAACCCATGCTGATCAGCGGCGGCCGTACCTGCGCCCAGGTCCAGTTCACGTCTTCGTAGAGTTTCTCGGCGAGCTTGCGGATCTCGCGCTCCTGCGGATTGTCCTGGTCGAAATAGGTTTCGTCGAACAACACGCCCGCCATGAACCAAGTGGTATCGACCGTGGAGACTTCGACCCAGCGCGCGTAGCGCAGCCCCGTCTGCATGTCGAGGAAGTGGTAGTAGAAACCGTGATAGCCGGAATCGTCGTCCTCGCTCGTACCCTGTGGTGCGTCAGCGAAGAACCGCAATGTGGCCAGCACGCGTTGGCTTGCCTGCGCACGTGTGATCCAGCCGCGCTGGACGCCGATCGGGTACGCCGTCAAGCCGAAGCCGACGGCGGCAATGCTGGCGAAGGGTTCATTGCCGAGCGGCCAGTGGTCCGGCACGAGTCCGTTTTGCGGGTTTGCCGTCTGCCAGAAAAATTCGAACGTGCGATGTTCGATGTCATCCAGCGACGGCGCGGCGGCACTGGTGATCGCCGCGGCCTGCGGCACGGCGCCGGTCGCCGCCGGCGCGGGTTCGCCGATGGATGCCGCGGGTGCGGGAGCGTGGACGGAAACCGTCTTCGCGGAGGGCGCCGCGGCGGGAGCCTCGCTTGCCGATGTGCTGACGGACGCCGCCGTTGCCGGTCCAGCGGTTGTCGTGCTGGCCGCCGGCGGCGCAATCGGCGTTGCCGGCGTGGCGTATCGGGAATGCAGCGCCGGGCCGATTCCGACCAGCAGCACACACAGCAGCGCAATGCCCGCGCGCCATAGCGTTCGGGAACCAGCAAACCGTGCGGGTTTTTTTGACGAACCCGGCGCCCCATGCGTCATGGCGCACGACTGGCGGCGTGGAGCCCGTACGGGCCCCGCGCGTCAATGCCTCCGTGCATCAAATGGCGGTCCAGGAATGCGGCCTCCCCTGTGACCATGCTCACCCTCTCACGCCCGGATCACCTCCGATGGGCTCGCAACTTTCCGGACCCGCCCCTTCGGCGAAGCCTGCTTCGTCGCGGACACATCCATGCTCGTGTGCTCGATGCCGGGCACCTGAATTCTCCCGTGCGCACGCAGCACACGCATGCAAGATCTGCGCCGGAATGTACGCGCAGTCGATGTCAACCGAATGCGAATTTTGTGGCGCGGCGGTGGCAGATGGCGTGATTGGCCCGCGGGACCGCCGGCGCGGGCCTCGGACCAATCTCCGCAATCCGTCGCGACGAACGAGTCCCTGCTTGTTCGTCATACCGGCGTAGGCCGGTATCCGGCAAGGCAAGGAATCACGGCCTCTGGCTGCGATACAACACTGGGCCCCGGCCTTCGCCGGGGCGACAGCAACTCCCTAGAACTTGAGGCCCATGGATACCTTGAGCGTGCGCGGATAACCACTGATGTCCCCGGTCGGGTTGTAGACGACCGGAATCCTGTTCATCTGGCCATTCGAACCCCAAGTCTCCAGATAACCGACGTAGTTGTTCCAGTTGAAGGCGTTGATCAGGTCGATGCGCACGTAAGCGCCGAGGGTGCCGTGGATCGTGAAGTTCTTGGTGGCCTGCAAGTCGAGGTCGCGGTAACCGAAGATCTTGCCGCCGATCAGGAAGCGGCCGTTGCCGGGCGGGAAGATGCCGACCGACTCGTTGCCGGCGCCGTTGAACGAGCCGTGATCGACGTTCGTCACGGGCGCGCCGAAGTTGGCCAGGTTGACGTCGGGGTTGGGCGTGGCCAGTGTCAGCTTGGCGTCCATCACGAAGCCCCACGGACCGTCGAACGTACCGGTGACCACCAGGCGATGCCTCGGCACTTGCGGCGCCGCCACGAACGGGTAATGCCCGATCGTCTCGAAATCGAAGGCGTACTGGTCGGTCGGGTCATTGTTGTCGTTGTTCTTGGTGGCGTGGCTGTAGGTGTAGGCGATCGAGGCGCCCCAGTGGGATTCGTGGGTGTACGGCTTGTCGAGCGACACCAGCAACTGGTCGAGATGCGTTTCCAGGCCATTGTTGCCGATGATCAGGTTGCCGAAGCCGGGCACGCCGGTAGCAGCGCACCACGGCTGGCAACCGTTCCGCCAGAAGGAGCCGTCCGGGAAGCGGTTGCCAAGCTGGAAAACCAAGCCGTCGTGGCTGCGGATGTCGACCAACGTCACGCTGGTGTTCCATTCGCCCACCGTGTTGCGCATGCCGATGCTGAGCTGGTCGGAGTAGGGTGCCTTCAGATTGTTGGTGACCATGTCGACTTCCTTGCCGACATTGGAACCGGCGACCAGCGACTGCAGGGTCGGAATGTCGTAGTAAGCCGGGTTCCATGCAAAGCAGGTCCCGCTGCCGACGGCACACGGTGAATCGGGCGTGTCGAAAAGCAGGGTCGGCTGCGACAGCGCCTGCTTGGTCTGCTCGACCTGCAGCGTCTCGTACAGGTCGCGGTCGTACGCGCGGCCGGCGCCGCCGAAGATCACGTGCTTCTGGTCGCCGTTGATGTCGTACGAGAAGCCCAGGCGCGGCTGCCACTCGTTCTTGGGCTGGCTGCGGTTGTGGCCGGTGCCGATGTAGTCGGCGATATTGATGCCGCCCATGGCCAGGGTCTGGGCGTAGGTCTGTCCCGCCGGCGCATTGGGATCCTGCGAATAGAGCGCCGCCACGACGTTGGCCGGCGTGACAAAATTCAGATACGACGGCGTCTTTTCGTAATCCCAGCGGACGCCGAGGTTCAGGGTCAGGTGATCGTTGACCGTCCAATTGTCCTGGATGTAGGCGCCGTACTGCTTGTCCGTGCTGGTCGCCACCGGGTTGAGCCCCGGCGATGGCGAGCCGAATTGCACCTGGTACGGGATGCTTTCGGTACCGGACTTGGTGACGAGGTAATCGAACAGCGCATTGCTGTCGCCGGCGTCCTGCGCGATCAGTTTTACCGATTTGTACGAAACGCCCAGCTTCAACTCGTGGTCGCCGTGCCAGTGCAGGTCGCACCCTTATCCCGCCACGCCGCGACAGCTTCGGCTGTGTTGCCGTGGAAAGTGAACCGCAGAAGATGCGTGCGCACCGCGAGACCGATGCCGCGGATCAGTTCCGGAAAGAAATCACCATTGGGCAGCAGGATTCCCGTGGCCGGGCTGCGATGGATGGCAAGACCGCGGGTGCGCCTTGGAGGGTGACGCAAGCGTGCGGCAGCAGGTTCGGCGCGCGCCCGCTTGCCCCGCATGACATCGGGGCTGCCGTTCAATGCGCGTGGCGCGGTCGCCATTGAAACTTTGCCTCCCTGCGACGACGTCGATCGTGACGGCGCGTCGCGTTTGTTTGCCGAGCCCCATGAGCTCGACGCGGCGAATGTAAACCTTTTCATTGGCGATCGCAAAAACAAGCGCCAGTTCGGTCCCCATGCGGCCTGTGCCGGCTGAACTCCGGCGGGGGGTCAGCTTCCTGGTGCCTGCGCGCCCAGCGCCACGACCACCAGGCCTTGCGGCGGCACCTCGAGCGAAAGCCGTCCGTCGTTCACGGGCAGTGTCTGCGGCAGCGGCTCTTGTCCCGCGGCGCGCAATTGCTCGATCTGTGTACGGGTTGGGAAGGCCGGGCGTCCCATCCGGTTGAAGGCTGCGAGCACGTTGCCGTGGGTCATGTCGAGACGCCATACCGTGGCGGTCGTGCCGGCGGCGGGATGTGCCACGTCGATTTCGAAGTGTTTCGTCGCGCCTTTCGGAGCGCCCGGCGTGTATGCGGCACCGTCGCCGACCGGCGGCGCGTAATTCCACAGCGCGAGCACCAGCGTGCCGTCGGTGCGGCGCGTGGCGAGCGCGCTATCGGAGTCGAGCGGGATGCGGGTCGTGCCCAGTCGATGCAGCATTGCGAACGCATTGAACGCGGGCTTGTCGATGCGGCGCTCGGCGACCAGGCCGAAGCCGCCGTAAAACGGCGTGCGCGGCACGCCCTGTTCCTCGAAGACATCCGAGAACGTCCAGTAACTCATCATCGTGACGTTGCCGGCGCACTCCCGGATGGTGTTGGCGAGCCACGGCCCCATGAACACGCTGTCCGTGACATTCGGCAGGTTCATGTAGCTGGCGTTGTACTCGCTGAGGATGAACGGCAGCTTCGGATATGGCGACGCCAGGATTTCCCGGTGCACCTTGGCCACCGCGCGGCACACCATGTCGGCGCGCGGAATGTGCTCGTCGGTATGGAGAACGTTTTGCGCGGTGTCGTCGCCGTAGACGTGGCTGGAGACGAAGTCGACCGGCACGTGGTCCTTGTGGACGTGGTGCAGGAAGTTCTTCACCCACGCCGCCTGCGCGGTGGCCGGTCCGCCCACGCGCAGCCGCGGACTCACCGACTTGAGATCGTGGGCAGTGTGGTCGTACAGCGTGAAATAGGTCGACTGCTTCGGTTCGCCGCCCCAGAAATCGAGGTTGGGTTCATTCCAGACTTCGAAATACCAGCTCGCGACTTCATCGATTCCGTAGCGCGCGACCAGGTGTTGCGCGAACGCGCGGATCATCGCGTCCCACTCCGCGTAGCTTTTCGGCGGCATCACGTTGGGGTGATACCAGAAGCTGTGGTGCCTGGAAGGATCGGAACTCAGCG